>JAANMV010000227.1_pt1 | contig 69530 bp, 63 predicted proteins | sample 7279661 | NCBI WGS metagenome assembly JAANMV01 (sample SAMN14094540, study PRJNA606508) | bioreactor metagenome | isolation source: A lab-scale SPAN reactor treating ammonium-rich wastewater day 121 | place: Ireland: Galway | collected 2017-05-16 | reverse complement strand
GGCCGAGCCCGAGCAGGCCGAGGAAGAGGCCGAGCCCGAGCAGGCCGAGGAAGAGGCCGAGCCCGAGCAGGCCGAGGAAGAGGCCGAGCCCGAGCAGGCTGAGGAAGAGGCCGAGCCCGAGCAGGCTGAGGAAGAGGCCGAGCCCGAGCAGGCTGAGGAAGAGGCCGAGCCCGAGCAGGCCGAGGAACAGGCCGAGGAGGCCAGCTCCGAGGTACCGCCGCCCCGCCCCGAGAAGGTTTCCCCTCAGAGCGAACCGATTCCGGCCGAGCAGAAGACGGTTCAGGTGAAGTCCGCACAGGCGAAGGCATTTCCGCCCGCCCCGGCCCGACCCGGGGCCAGCGCGCAGTCGATGCCTGCTCCCGTTCAATTCCAGCCGGTGGTCGAGTTTCAACCTGTCTCTCCCCCGCCCTCAGGCGCGGGTCGGCCCGGTCCGCCCCGGCGACCAACCCCTTCACAGCCTCTCGGAGCGCCAGGCCAGATCCACCCCGTAGTCCCGCCCAGCTCGGAACCACAGACCCCACCTGCCCGGGCCGAGCAGCCGTCGCCGCCTGAGCCACCGCCTCCCCCGCCGGCCCCGGAGCCTGCTCCACACCAGAGCGAGCCCCGCCCGGCTGCGAGCAGCCGGCCCGGTCCACCGCGTCCGGCCTCGGGACGACAGTCCGCTCCCTCCAGTCCGGCTTTCCCGGTGAAATCGAGCAAACCGCCTTCGGCCCCTCCGGCGAAGGCCGAAAGCGCCTCGAGCAAGCCTCCTGACAAGGCCGAGCGCGGCGCCATCAAACCGCCCTCCGTCAAGCCCCCCGAGAGCAGTGCCATCAGGCTGCCCTCCGTCGGCCCCCCGGACAAGGCCGAGAGCAGCGCCATCAAGCCACCATCCATCAAGCCCCCGGACAAGGCCGAGAGCGGTGCCATCAAGCCGCCTTCCGTCAGGCCCCCGGCGAAGGCCGAGAGCGGCGCCATCAAGCCGCCTTCCGTCAGGCCCCCGGCGAAGGCCGAGAGCGGCGCCATCAAGCCACCCTCCGTCAAACCCCCGGACAAGAATGAGAGCGGCGCCATCAAGCCACCCTCCGTCAACCCCCCGGACAAGACTGAGAGCGGCGCCATCAAGCCACCCTCCGTCAAGCCCCCGGTTGCCAAGGCCCCGACTTCGGTCAAGCCGCCTGCAGCGGTCAAGCCTCCCGCTTCGCAAGAGACCGCATCTGTCAAGCCGCCGGCCGCGAAGCCTCCCACCAGCTCGTCGGTCAAACCGCCATCGGCTTCGTCTGTCAAGCCGCCCTCTGTCAAGCCCCCTTCTGTCAAGCCACCCGGCTCGCAAGAGACCGTCGCGGTCAAGCCCACCTCACTGGAGACTCCGCCTGTCCAGCCTCCCAAGAGCGCCGTCAAACCGCCCACCAAACCGGGACCACCCAAGTCCCCCCCCGTGGACGCCAAATCGGCCGTCAAGCCGCCTTCGGGCAAGCTGAGCGTCCAGCCGCCCAGCGGCAAATTGAAATCCGGGCCGGTTACTTCTCCGGCTGAGCCCGAGCCTTCCGCCCCTGCTCAGGCAGAGCCCGAGATCGAAGCCCCCCAGCCCGAGACTCCCACCCGACAGGGCCTGGTGGAGAAAGGCGGTCCTCGCAAGCTCACCAAGAAGGGAGGCGACAAGCAGGAGGGTAAGGTCCGACCCGGACTGGTAGAAAGGACCGGGGCAGAAGCCAGCCCCAAGCGCGGACTCGTCGAGCGGACCCCCGGGTCTGATACCAAGCGGGTGCTGGAGAAAAACCCGGGCGCCGAGACTGCCCCCAAAAGAGGGCTGGTCGAGAAGGCCGGTCCCGCGGCCAGCGCACCGGCTTCCAAGCCGGCCGTGCGTCCCAAGGAGTTGCCCCGGGCCATGTCGGCACAGCGAACCGAGGCCGAGCTGGCCGAAATTCGTGAGACCATGCTCAAGGAGTTCCTGGAGTTCCGACCGGCCGAGCCGACCTTCACCGAACTGGGTGGCGGAGCGGCTCAGGTCGAGGAGCGACGCGCTCCGCGCATGAAGTGCAGCTTTAAAGTGCGCTGTTTCGTTGGCCTGTCTAGCTTCGAAGCCCACGTCAACGAGATATCCCTGACTGGCATTCGCATCGAGACCCCCGAGCGACTGGCCAAGGGGGCCATCATCGAGATGCACCCGGCCACGACCTCTGGGAACGTCCTGGCGGTTCGGTGCGAGGCGCGCTGGTGCCGGAGGATCAGCGATAGTGAGACTCTGTCCTGCGGTCTGGCCTTCACCGAGGACGCAGCCCAGCTGAGCCGCTCCTGGGCAGCGGTGGTGCTCCACGGGATCACCCACAGGTCCGAGTAACTGACGCGTTCACATTCCCCAAGATTTTGCAAAGGTGGCCGGGCTATGCTCAGGGCGTCGGAGGTGACGCCAGATGAACCGAAACGGGAATGTCTACTACAGCTCGCACGTGGACGCGAGTTTGCTCAGCAACCTGCGCAGCGCCGGAATGATGTCAGCGCTTGTCGACCTGAAAAGCTTCCGGGTGAAGAGCTACTGGACCAAACCCAAGCTCATGCTGCAGGATGGCTGGCGTCTGGCCCCCAACTGCGACCCCCGACGAGGGCCGCCCAACCAGTGGATCCTGGGCGACCACCTGAACGGCCAGCGCCTGACCTTTGACCGCGAGCGAGGAGTCGTCCATCTGACTACTTACGTGCGCGACTATGGCCAGGAGATCGCCGTGGCGCTCGAGTCCGGCCAGGTCGTGCTCAATCGCCTGGTGGAGAATCATTAACAAATCTCTTCATTGATGAACTGAAGAACACAGCATTGGCAGCGTTCTCCAGTTCATAAATCCCAGCAACCAGTTCACTTTCGTTAACAATCACCTGAGCTAGAGTTCCCTCAGCCCGCAAGGATCGGGCACAAGAGCTGAGGAGGACTTTCCGGTGATCATTCATTCTCTCAATTCCAGCAACCAGGCGCGGGCTCAGCGGCCCCAGAGCGCCAGCGCAGCGGCCGAGCCGCCACTGCCCCAGGACACGGTCACGACCTCGGGCCTGCCCGAGCACGTGCCCGGCGAGGTCCTGGTCAAACTCCAGCCAGGGGGCTCGATGGACGACCTGGTGGCCGAGTATGGCGCCCGGGTGCTCGAAACCATCGCCATGCCCGGGGCAGGAGCCCAGAGCTCGACCGGTCAACTGCTGCGCCTGAGCCTGCCCGAAGGCACCAGCACCGAGCAGGCCATGCAGGCCATGGAGGGCGACTCGCGGGTAGCCTACGCGGTGGCCAACGAGATCCTGCGGCTCGACGACGAGCCGACTCCCCCCACCCCCCCGGAGCCCGCTCCCCCCGAGCCCGAGCCCGGCGTTCCCAACGACCTCGACTCGCGCCTCTGGGGCCTGAAGAACACCGGTCAGGACGGCGGCACCGCCGGAGCTGACATCAACGCCCTGGCGGCCTGGCAAGTGAGCACCGGCAGCGCTCAGGGCCCAGTCATCGCCGTCATCGATACCGGCATCAAATATGACCACCCCGATCTGGCCAACAACATCTGGACCAACCCGGGCGAGATCGCCGGGGACGGCATCGACAACGATGGCAACGGCGTCATCGACGACGTGCACGGCTACAACGCCATCACCGACAGCGGCAACCCCATGGACGATCAGGGCCACGGCACCCACTGCGCAGGCACCATCGCGGCCGAGGGCAACAACGGCCAGGGCGTGGTGGGCGTCAACTGGCGCGCCCAGATGATGGCTGTCAAGTTCCTGGACCAGAACGGCAGCGGCAAGCTGTCCGACGCCGTCAAGGCGGTCAACTACGCCACCCGGATGGGGGCCCGCATCACCTCCAACTCCTGGGGAGGCGGGGGAGCCAACCAGGCCCTCAAGGACGCCCTGGAAGCCTCCAACGCGCTGCACATCTTCGCGGCCGGCAACGCCGGCGGCAACAATGACGTGCGCCCGGCCTACCCGGCCAGCTTCGAGCTCGACAACATCGTGGCTGTGGCAGCCGTCGACCGTACCGGTGCGAAGGCCAACTTCTCCAACTATGGCGCCGTCTCAGTCGACCTGGCCGCGCCCGGCAAGGACATCTACTCCACCTTCATCAACGAAGAGGGCTACCGCAGCCTGAGCGGGACCTCGATGGCCACCCCTCACGTCTCGGGCGTGGCCGGGCTCATCGCCACGGTCTACCCCGAGGCCACCAACGAGGAGATCAAGTCGCGCCTGATCAACGGCAGCAGCCCTCTGGCGAGCATGCAGGGCCAGACGGTCAGCGGCGGACTCCTGAACGCGGCCAACAGCCTGGAGAACGACCAGGTGGCTCCGGGAGCGCCCAACGATCTGAGCGCCGACGCGGTCACGACCCGGTCCATCCAGCTCCGCTTCACCGCCACGGGTGACGACGGCTGGTGCGGCAAGGCCAGCTCCTACAAGCTGGTGTGGTCCGATCGGCCCATCGTGGAGGGTGAAGCGGCCGAGGGCCAGGTGAGCTTCGACGAGGCCAGCGTGCTCGCTTCGGGCGCCGCCAGCGCCACCGGCACGGTGGAGAGCAAGACCCTGGAGCTGGCTCCCTCGACCGAGGAGCGCACCGTGCACGTGGCCGTGCGCTACCAGGACAACGTGGGCAACCGCTCCGAGCTTCGCTCCACGGCCATCACAGTGCCCGCCTCGCGCATCGCCTTCGAGGACGACATGGACGGCACCGCGCCCAACTTCACGGGCGAGGGCAGCTGGGCCCTGGCCGAGGCGGAAGGCCGTGGCCGGGTCTGGAGCGACAGCCCGGAGGGCAACTACGAGCCCAACGCCAACCGCTCGCTGGTCTCGCGCCCGCTGGACCTGAGCTCGGTGACCCGTCCTCTGCTCACCTTCGAGGCCGCTTACGACCTGCAGACCCGGCGCGACAACGTGGCGGTCGAAGTCTCCGAGGACGGCGAGAGCTGGACCGGAGTGGCCAACCTGACCGGCAAGTCCGACTGGAAAAGCCATACCGTCGATCTGGGCGCCTTCGAGGGCAAGACGGTTCAGCTGCGCTTCCGTCTGACCTCCGACGACAAGATCGAGAAGGACGGCATCCGTATCGACCGCCTGACCATCCTGGGCGACGCGGCTCCCGAGCCGCCCGCTCCTCCGACGCCCGAGCCGCCGGCCCCGCCTGCGCCCGAGCCGCCCGCACCGCCCGCGCCCGAGCCGCCCGCACCGCCCGCGCCCGAGCCGCCCGCACCGCCCGCCCCCGAGTGGCTGCTGGCCTGAGGGTCCAACCAACGCCGGCCTGAGGCCGGCTGACTGCGGGGAGGTCCCGGCTGGCTCAGCCGGGGCCCTCCCTCCCCGAATCTTTGCCCAGGAGAAAATCATGCAGATCACATCTACCCCCTACACGCGGCCGATGCGGGCCGAAATCCCTTCGCCCCCCCCATCTCCCCCGCCCGAGAACCCGGGCACGCCCCCCGAGACCCCCGACCTGGGCGACAAGCTGGTTGAGAACCTGCTCAGCTCACCCGAGTTCGCCAAACAGGTGGCCGGGAAGATCGGGGGCAACGGATCCGAGCTGACCATCACCGTGGACGGCGAGCAGGTGCTCAAGGTCAGCAAGCAGGGCCCCAGCCTGGCGGAGCGCACCATCCGCGGCGGCCAGCTCTTCATCAGCGCAGCCGCCGAAGAGGCCAGCAAGCTCGTCCAGGCCGACCCCGCTTTCGCCTTCAAGGAGTCCGCTCTGGGCGTGAAGACGCAGGTCTACGCCGGGCTGCCCCGCGAGGTGCAGAACGTGGCCGACAAAGCCTTTCTGCCCATGCTGCGGGTGGTGGCCCTGCTCCTCGACGCCAACAAACTGCGCGGCACTCTGGCCAACAAGGATGCGCCCCTGACCGACAAGATCGTGGACGGAGTGCATGTAGCCACCGACATGGTAGGCCTGGTGGGCGCTCTGGGCGACAAGCTCGTCCCCGCCCTGGCGGGAGTGGCTCCTACTTTCACCGCCATCGGCCTGGCTGGCGACATCGCGGCTTACTCCTACCACGTGCTGAGCTACCTCAAGGAGCGCGGACAGGTGCAGGCCGTTCCCCCGACTGCCTAGGCCGTCTGGCGAACGCGGCGCTCCTCGTCAGGCGGCATGGGCGAGGCCTTGACCACCATGACCGGGCATGGAGCCAGGCGCACCACGGCTTCGGCCACGCTTCCGAAGACCTGACGGGAGATGCCGGTGCGGCCGTGGGAGCTGAGCACGATCATGTTGGCTCCCGTCTCGGCAGCCGCCAGCACGATCTGCTCGGCCGCATCGCCCTTCTTGACCATCCCATCGGTCTTGAGGCCTTCGTAGTGTGCTTCCTGGTTGACCCGGAAGAGGTAGTCGGCGGCCTGACGTACCCCTTTGCCGGAGGCGACCACGCGCACGAAGACGAGTCGGGCCGAGGCCAGACGAGAGAGCTCGGCGGCGTGCACGGCGGCCAGCTCGGCCAGGCCCGAGCCGTCCAGCGGCACCAGGATGGTCTTGTACAGCGAAGATGCCATTCAGGACACCGTAACGCCTTTCCAGAAGGCCAGGCGCCCGCGAATTTGCTCTGCCGCCGGCTTGGGGTCGGGATAAAACCAGACGGCCTGAGGATTGGACTGCCCCCCCACCTCCAGGTCGTGATAGTGAGCCGTTCCCTTCCAAAAGCAGTTGCTGGTGTGCGAGCTGGGCCGAAGGAACTCGGCCTTCACGCTCTCGGGTGGGAAGTAGTGATTGCCTTCCACCACCACCGTATCGTCGCTCTGGGCGATCACCTGTCCGTTCCAGACTGCTTTGGGCATGCCAGGCAATACCTTGCAGGCCGATCCAACTCCTGCGCCAAAAGGGGCCGGCATGGAGATCCCCTTCCGCCAGCTGACCCCCGAGGCGCTTCAGGGGCTGCTCGAGGAGATCGCCTCCCGGGACGGCACCGAGCTGACTCCCGTGGCCGACAAGGTCGAGCGCATGAAGTCCGCCCTGGAGGCCGGGCGCCTGCGGCTGGTCTTCGATCCCACCAGCGAGACCTGCTCGGCCGTGGAGCCTCCCGTTTAGATTTCCTTGAGGGCAACCGGCTAGACTCCGGGCATGAACGTGCTCCACCGGGACCTGGCTGGCCTGGCGCAACACCTGCAACTGGTCGCGCCCGACCCGTCCACGCGCTCGATGCTGGGCGAGTTGTCCGACCGCTACCAGAAAGAGCCCGACAAAGCCGTCGAAGGGCGAGAGCTGTATTCCCAGGCCCTGCGGATGTCCGACTTTGGCAAGGACACGAAAGCCAAGGTCACCCTGGGCCGGGCGGCCATGGAGTACCTCTCCCAGCGCACCGCCTGCCAGGTGGCGGCAGGCTTTTGCATCCAGGCCGGGGCGGCGGTGACCGGCTATGACTCCGAGTGGGCCCTCTACCGGGCGGCGCTCAAACAGCCCGAGCAGTTCGAGAATTGCCAGATCGCTCCCCTGGCTCTGGGCATGATGAGTGCCTGCGAGCGCTTCCAGGCCGACCACGCCAAGATCGGCGAGCTGGCCTGTCGCCAGCTGAGTCAGCAGCCCGAAGCCGGCCAGGCACTGCACCAGTCCACCTTCAACCGCACCCACAACCAGGACGCTCTCCTCTACAAGGAGGCCCTCACCGCCATCGCCCAGGGACCCTCTGCCAGCGTACCGGCCGTCCCCGAGAGCTACCTGAACCGGCTCGACCGCGTGAGCGGAGCTCAGGCCAGCTATGCCAGAGCCGTGGAGCTTTTGCGGGAAGCTTCCCAGAATCCCGAGCAGGCGCCGGTCGCAAAGGTGGCCCTGGAGATGCTCGAAAAATGCCGCGACTACAAGGTTTGTTTGATGGTAGCACGCTCTGTATTGGAGGACTTCGACGCAGGCAAAACGGCAGCTCTGTCGCTTTTCAACCGGGTCAACCAGACCCTCAGCGCTTATCCGCCCAGCCCCATCGACAAGAGCGAGGTGGCCACCATGGGCCTGGCCCAGTTCAAGGGCCAGCTCGAGCATGAGCCGATCGCCTCGATGGCCCTGGCCGCCGCCAGCCAGAGCAGCACCCACCTGGCCCAGTTCGAGGTATGCCGGGTGGCCATCGGGGCCCTGGCCGAGGAGCCCCGGCCCTCGCCCGGCGTGGTGGCCGCCCGCATGACCGATGCGGCCGCGGAGATCAATCTGCGCAGCGCCTCGCGCTCGGGACAGGCCGCCCTGCAGGCCATCGGAGCCCTCTACGAGACCCCCGAGGTGAAGACCCTGTGCCAGCGCCTGGAAGGGCAGTTGGCCGAGTCGCGCTCTTACAACGAGGATGTCGAGTTGATCCGCTCGGCTCTACGAGGTCTCGAGCAGCTTCCGGCCCCGGCCTCGGGCTCGCTTCTGGCCATGGCCCGGGCCGCTGCCGGCGTCAGCGACAGCACCGCCATCGGCGAAAAGGACGGCCAGATGGTGGTGGGAGGCGTGCGGCTCAAGCTGCGCAAGCGCGACTGGGAAGTCGAGACGCCCAAGAGCTAGTGTATCAAACCACAGAGATCGCCGAGGCACGGAGAGCCTCGTCCTGACAGAATCTCTCCGCGCCCTCCGCGGTGTTGAGCCGGCACCCCGCAAACATCCAGTGAGAACCGAGCGCGGCGCCTCAAGCGTTCAGGAACGCCACCTCGCGAGCCTGCGCGTCGCGGGCCATTTCGGTGGGATAGCCGTCGAACCCGTGAGGTGCGTGCGGATAGATCACCAGCTCCACCGGGCTTCCGGAGGCGCCCCAGCGAGCAGCCAGGAACAGGCTATCGTCCAGCAGGATATCCTGCGTTCCCACCAGCATCAGGGCCGGGGGCAGGCTCGCCAATCGGGCGTAGAGAGGCGAGACGTCCCCCCGGCGCCGGTCGGTGCCCTCGGGCAAGAACCAGCGCGTGTATTCCTCCATCGAACTGGGCGAAAGATCGGGATGGTCCTCGTCAGCGGCCAACAGCCGCGAAGGCGTGCCGGTCAGGTCGTAGACCCCGTAATAGAGCACCGCGCCCGCGAAGCGAGCCGCCTGGGCCCCCAGCCCCAACAGCGTCGAGACGGCCAGATGGGCCCCGGCCGAGGAGCCGCGCACGTAAAGCTTGCCCCTCCCCAGCTCGCTCTCGAGCAGCCAGCGGGCCGCGTTCAGGCAGTCCTGGGGACCGGCCGGGAACGGGTCTTCGGGGGCCAGCCGGTAGTCCACGCTCACCACCGTCAGATCGGTGGAGACGGATAGCGGGGCCAGTTGTTCCTCGCCGCTGGTAGCCGCGCCCAGGCACCAGCCGCCTCCGTGCAACTGCAGCAGCGTCCCTCGCGGGTTCTTGGCGCGAATGACGCGCACTCGAGGCCCGTTGGGAATCTCGTGCCACTCACCGGCGGGGGTCTCCAGGCCGGCCAGCCAGCGCCGTCCGGCCTCGAGCCGCTCGGCCGGAGGCTGCCTGGGCCCGCCCGTCAGGGCCTTCAGATCGGCCACGACCTTGAGTTGCTCAGTCTGAGAAAGATCCGAGCACTGGATGCGCAGGGGCAGGGGCTGCTCAGCCCGAGCGGGAAGCGAAACGGCGGCCCCCAGAGCCGCCGTGCCGAGCAGAAAGTGGCGCCGATTCAGCGGCGTCGGTTCCCGCCGATCACTCGCTTGGCCCCCAGATAACGGCTGGCAAAGAAGTCCTCGCTCAGGTTGGCGATGGTGACCCCGCGCGAGGAAGAGGCGTGGATAAAGTAGCCGCGCCCGATGTAGATCCCACAGTGAGACGGGCCGGGGCAGTAGGTCTCAAAGAAGACCATGTCGCCCGGTTGCTCCTTGCCCCGACCTACCTTCATCCCCACGTTGAACTGCAGGTCGGCCGTGCGCGGCAGCATGACGCCGTGACGGGCATAGACGTGCTGCAGGAATCCGGAGCAATCGAAGCCGGTGGGGTCCTCACCGCCCCACACGTAGGGGACGCCCATGTAGCGCTTGGCCGTGCCCAGCAGGCCGCCGATGGCCTGGCCCCGACGCGAGGCCAGCGTGCGCCGACGGTCCTTGCTGACCGAAGGCGGCGGAGGAGGGGGCGCGGCGCTGGGGACCTCCACCACGCGCCCGTCGCTGCCATAAAAGAGGTTGCGATGCTGGGGGAAAGCCGCCCCCACCGGACCCCGACCGGCGGCGCTCTTACCCATGGCCTGCTCGATCAAAAGAGCGATCTCATCGTCGGTCAGATCGTCGGGGGTGTTGGCGTCGATGCGCTCCGACTCCACCACCTCAACCGGTTTGGCTTTGCGCTTGCGGGGAGGCGGCGGGGGCGGACAGGGCACGAACACCACTCCAAGCTCCTGCGGACGGCGCAGCTTCAGTTGGGGATTGAGTGACAGCAGGGTGCGGGCATCGCAGTTGTTCATCATGCAGATGGTATCGACGGTGTCGCTGTCGGTCACCTTGTAGTAGCGGTAATCGGTCTGGGCTTGCTTGGACTGGGCAGGAGGGGCGGAGGAAGGCGTCTCGGCAGGGGCCTGGGCCGCTGCGGGCAGGGCCAGAGCGAGCAAAAAACAGGCACTCAAGACTCGGGTCTTCACGGGGCATCATCCTCCGGGCAAGTTACCCAACGCGTTCGCCGTAAAATGTTCAATTTCCTGCCCGAACAGAGACTGTCGGGGGAACAATACACCGCGCCGCGTGGGGGCGGGATTCCAGCCGGAGTTGGAAAGAAATTCAAATCATCACAGGATAGCTCATTTAGCGAAGTCCAACGTCTCCAGGCAAGAATTCCCCGTGCACTGATATGGGTGGACAGTCAGACGCGAGCAAGCTGCTGGCGGGTCCAGGCCACGATCTGGGGAGCCTGCATGAAACCGGAGTGGCGGGCCACCTCCTGGCCGGCACGAAACAGGATGAGGGTAGGGATTCCCCGGATGCCCAGCGACCGACTGATCGCCGGCAGGGCCTCGGTATCCAGCTTGGCCAGGCGCACCTGGGGCTCGAGCAGCCCGGCGGCCTGCTCGAACTGGGGAGCCATCATCTGGCAAGGCCCGCACCACTGTGCCCAGAAGTCGACCAGGAGGGGGATCTCGTCACGCTGCAAGTGGCGCTCGAAAGCTCCCTGACTGCTCAGGGCCAGGGGCTGCCCGCTGAACAGCGCTTGCTGGCACTTACCGCAGGTCGGACGGTCGGGCAGTCGCTCCGCTTGAACGCGGTTCACCGCCTCGCACCGGGGACAAACAATATGCATGCGGAGTGGTTCGCGCGACGGGGCGGGTGTCCTTGCATTCTCGACGCCGTGCCCGGCAGATCCCGAGAGCGAGGAAGACCTCCACTCGCACGAGACCGAGCCCTGCGTGTTCCTGACAAAGCGCGGGCCGGGCTCAGCCGCGATGGGGCAGGAAAGGCCACAAGTCGCCGAATGAGCTCGAATGCGAAGGCTCTTTCCCCTCCTGCTCATCACCCTGCTCACTTATGGCTGCTCGGCAAGCAGCACGACCGCCGACGGCAACCTGCCCGCTCCCCCACCGGCCCAGACGGCCGAGGTCAGCGGGCGGTTGGTGCGCTCGAGCAGCGGGATCATCTCGGTGGTGGACGGGACGGCACTCGATGGCTCAACGGTGGTCTCGGGCGTAAGAGTAACCCTGCTCGGCTCGGGCCAGAGCGTGACGGTCGGCCCCGACGGGCAGTTCCAGCTGAAGGCTGCTCCGGGCCGGCACTTCCTGCGGGTGGACCCGCCGGGAGCGCTGGTGGAGGTGCCGGCCTTCTCGGCGGAGGCCGGGCCTCCGGTCCGGCTGTCGCTCTTCCCCGACCAGGTGTCGCTCCTGGATGAGGACACGCTGACCATGCGGGCGGTGGGGGTGGACGCTCAGGGGCGCTTCACGCCGGTCGATCCGGGCGCGCTGACCTGGGAGGTGGAGGAGGACGATACGCCCCGGCCCTCGCCGCAGACCTCTGCCTTCAGCGAGTTTCCCAACCAGCAGAGGGTGCTGAGCACCCCCACCGTGGGGAGCGAGCCGGCCGGCAGCTACCGAATTCGCGTGAGCGGGCTGGGGCTTTCCAGCCAGGCCAGGATGCACCAGGCCAATCAGGGGGTGACCGGCTCGCTCCAGGGCAGGGTGCTCGATGGTCTGACCCCGGTGGCCAACGTGCAGGTTTCGGTGCCGGGCGCGAATCTATTCGTGACCACGGACGCTGAGGGCAAGTATCACTTCAAGTCGCTGCCACCGCTGGTCAGCCAGGTCATCGTCTATGACGCCTCCAAAGTCACGGCCACAGGGGTGGCGCCCATCCAGTCGCTTTTGCGCACCGACCTGGACCTGCCCCTGCTGGCCAGCGCCTACACGCAGGGACTGACGCTGAATGTGCCCGACGCCGCCGGGCTGAGCACGGTGCCCTTCACCAACGAGCTGCTGGTGTGCGCTGAGACGGCCATCGCGCAGTTTTCCCCGCAGGGGCAGTCGCTGGGCAATCTGAACACCACCGCTTTCAGCGATGTGCACCTGGCGGCCAGCGATTTCGCAGGGACGATCATGGCTGCCGACCGGGGCACCGGAGAGGTGCGGGTGGTCGGATCCAAGCCTCAGACCTTCAATGGCTTTGATGATCCCGGCGGCATCGCGGCCGACGCCGAGGGGAGCTTCTACGTGAGCGGCTTCGATGCCAACACGATCCAGTCGTTCAACTTCAACGAGACCAGGGGCGCCTACGAGGTTGGCAAGAAGTTTGGCAACCAGATCTTGAGCAAGCCGGCCGGGCTGGCCATCAGCCGGGCCGGGCAGATTTACGTGGCCGACCTCGGGGGCAACAAAATCGAGGTGCTCTCGCTGGACGGGAGCTCGCTGCGCCACTGGACCGTAGCCGCGCCCCGCGAGGTGGCCCTGGACCGAGCCGGCAACCTGTACGTGCTGACCGCTACCCAGGTCATGCGCTACGACGCGCGCGGCAGCTTGCTGGGCTCGTTCGGCACCTTCACCAACCCGCAGGGAATCGCGGTGGGCCTGGACGGGGCGGTCTGGGTCTCGGAGAATGACCAGGTGCTGCAATTCGTGCCCAATGTGCCGCCGGTGCTCGCTCCCGCGCCACTGCCCTCCCCAACGGGCACTTCCCTTTTGACAGACGAAGACTTTGCCGAATTCGAAACCAGAGTTCAGGCGCTGATGCAGCGCTATGAGATTCCCGGAGGCTCGTTCTCGCTCTCGCGTGGTGGTCGGCTGTTGGTCCACCGCGGCTACGGCTTCGGGACCTACAACGACAACGAGCAAGTCCGGGTGCACCCGGACAACCTGTTCCGGCTGGCCAGTTGCTCCAAGTCGTTTGCGGCCGTGACGCTGCTCACCCAGTTGCAGGCTGGCATGGTCAAAGGTGACGACAAGCCCTTTTCCCCCCTTGGAGTCCTGGCCTCGTTCGTGCAGAATCCGGTGGACAGCCAGGTGACCGGCATCAGCGTGCAAGAGTTGCTGCAGATGTCGGCCGGCCTGGATACGAACACGGGGCTCTACGCGCCTCAGGCGCTCGCGTTGGGGAACCCTCCGCCGGCCTCGTCGGCCCAAATTCTGACCTCCATCCTGAACACTTTCAAGCTGGGGGCCAAGCCGGGGACGACTTACGTCTATTCGGACGTTGCTTACCTCGCCATCGGGCGCCTGGTGGAAGCCGTGGAGGGCAACGGAGAGACCTACGGGGAGATCTTGCGCAAGCGCTTGCTGCAGCCGATCGGGGCGGGCCGAGTGCAGGTGAGCGACACCCGGCCAGACGGGGCCGTCCCCGGGGAGGTCAGCTACTATCCTTACTCGGGCGATGTCGGCGGGCAAAGCGTCTTCACCAACACCACCGACATCGTCTCGGCCACCTATGGGGCGGTTTGGGACGGGCGGGCACACGACTCGTGTGGGGGTTTGATCGCCTCCACCGCCAACATGGTGCGACTGCTCAACAGCGTGGGGCCCGACGGGCCCTCCGGGTTCGTCCGCCCGCTCACGGACGACACGGTGAAGATGATGGTCCGGCGCCCGCCCTTCAACAAGGGAAATGGGGGCTACTTCGGGATGGGCTTCAACGTGGACGCGCAGGGCAAGACGATCCTGAACATCTCCAAGGACGGGGCGCTGCCGGGAACAATGTCGTTCATGCGCTACTACCCCGAGCCGAAGCTGGCCTGGGCCATCGTGCTCAACTCCGAGCCCGGGCCGAGCACCCCGGTCAGCGACTACGCCATCGGGCAGTTCATCGCCGCTGTGGAGGCGCTGATCCAGGCCGAGGACGCCAGCAATGGCTGGCCCGCGGTCGGGGATCTGTTCCCGACCACGGAGTAGGAGGCCGGCTCCTTCACAGGGTACCAGTCTTTTCAACGGCCCGCGCTTCAACGCGCCTTAGCGCCCGCGGAAGGGTGACTGGCGTGACCATCCTCAGCCTGACCTGACTCCCTCGACCAGGCCATCAGTTGAGGCCAGGCGCAACGCCGCAAGCAGACCCGACGAGCACCGAGAACTCGTCGGATCAGTCCTCCTCCAGCCGTTGCCGCTCCCTTCGATTCAGCTCGATGGCCTCGTTGATAAGCTCGTTCCCCTCGGTGACCAGCTTCAGGCCTTCGTCCAACTCCGAGGCCAGAATCTTCTCCAGCCCCTCCTCGAACTTCAAGGCCCCGGTCAAACCAACGTCGACCTCTTGAGACCCGTACTCGTGGTAGCTCGTCTCGGCGACGTAGCCCGCGATGGCGTTTCTCTGGTTGCGCAAGGTTTCGAGCAAGGTCTGGATGAAAATGTCCAGCTCTTCCCGGGTCCAATCACCGGCCTGCAGGCGATCACAGGCCTCACGAATCTGTTGCAAGCGTCCACTCATAAACGCGAAGGTTCCACTCCGAGGGCACGGATCCCTTACCTCGACCATATACGGGCCCTGGTCGAGCAACTCCGGCAGGCAAGCCAACCGCCCGCCCGGAAAAGACCCCCATGCAAATCTACTGCCCTACCTGCGGGGCTCCGGTCGGGGTCGAGCAGATGAACGTTCAGGCCCTGGTGGCCACTTGCGGACCCTGCAACGCCGTGTTTTCGTTCGCCGACCAGGTGCCGCGCGAGCCGAAGGCGCCGACGCGGCCGTCCATTCCCCGGCCGGACTCGATCCAGGTGAGCGGGCAGGGGAACGTGCTGACCCTGACCCGGCGCTGGTTCAATTTCGGGGCCATCTTCCTGACCTTCTTCTGCCTCTTCTGGGATGGCTTTCTGGTGGTGTGGTATGGCGCGGCTTTGATGTCGCCCCAATTCAATCTCATCATGGTGCTGTTCCCGCTGGGCCACGTGGCGGTGGGGGTCTTCCTCACCTACACCACGCTGGCCCTGTATCTCAACAGCACCGTGCTCACCATGACCCGCCACGACGTGAGCATCAAGCACGGGCCGCTGAAATGGCCGGGCAACCAGACGGTGCCCCTGGGCGACGTGGACCAGTTCTACTCCGAGGAGATCCGCGGCAGCAAGGGCTCGCGAAGCTATAACCTGAGCGCTCTGCTCAAGAACGGGGCCAAGATCAGGCTCCTTACCGGGCTCACCGACGGACAGTCGGCCCTGTTCTTCGAGCAGCAACTCGAGCAGTGGTTCGGAATCACCGATCGCCCGGTGGAGGGCGAGCTCCAGCGATAGTTTCGCGACGGCAGGAGCGGTCGCAAGCATTCAGCATCGGTTCAGCCTGTCGCGATAGGCTGAGCGGGTGAGCATCCGAGCCCTGCTCAAACCCCGAGAGCCCATCGCGCGGTTGAACGGCTCCGTCTGCCGCGAAGCCCTCCCCCTGCCCGGCGGCGACACGCTGCTGCTCACCGACGCCGCCCTGGCGCGACTGGACCCGCAGGGCCAGGTCAAGTGGAGCAAGCACGGTGAGTTCGGCTCCAGCCGTCCCCAGTTCGGCCCTCAGGGCGAGCTCTACGTGGCCGAGGTCAGCCGGGTCGCGCGCCTGGAGGCGGAGACCGGCGAGCCAGTCTGGACCTACGATCCCAGGCTCGAGCACCACAGTCACGATCTCGCTCTCGGCCCCGGGGGAGAGGTCTACACCTCGACCGACAAAAGCCGTGCCCTGCGCCTCAACTCCGAGACCGGAGAGCCGGAGGCCGAGTTCTGCGTGGCCCGCACCTGGGTCGGACAGTGGCTGAACCGATACGGGGTGGATGTCAGCACCGCGCCCGACGGCGCGGTCGTGGTGCAAGAGGCCTTTCAGGTCGCCTGCCGCGAGCCGGACGGTCGTCATCGCTGGCGCCACCGCTTCGCCGAGTGCGTCAACCGGCCCGTCTACTGTCGCGATCGCTGGCTGTTCTCGGACAACCACGGCAAACTCACCGCCCTGAGCCCGAAGAACGGCGCCGTGTTATGGGACACCTCCGACTTCGTCAAGAACGGCGGCAACATGCTCTCAGACTCCGTCACGCCCGGTCCCGAGGGGATCGTCTACTTCCATCCCCGGGCCAACTCGCTGATGGCCCTGGACGAGACGAGCGGACGGGTGCTGGCCAGCTTTGGAGGCAACTTCCCCAACCCCGACCACAACTTTGCGATCTATAGGCCCGTGCTGGGGGAAGATGGGCGACTTTATGTCAGCCGCTCGGATCAGGAAGAATTGCACGTGCTCGACCCGCGCACCCTGCAGCCCGTCGAGTCAGCGCTGCAAGCCAGGGGATTGTCTCCTCGCATGCTGCCGGACCAGGGGTGGCTTCTCAGCCGCGAGAGCACCGGCACGCTGCGCCTGGACAGCCTGCATGCCGATGCTATTCCCCTCGAGCAAGAGCCGGGCGCCTCGCGCGTGGCCGAGTCGGAGCGGCACATCGTGGTGGGCGGCATCCCCCTCCCCAGGCGCTGATCCTCAAGCCCGAATGTCCATCAGTGCAGGAACTTTTCTAACTATGTCCAAAGATGTCCAGCGATGGCCACTCTTGAGAAACCATGCGCCTGACCGTCCAGGATGCGGCCGAGCTGCTCCAGGTCTCGGAAAAGTCGATCTACCGCTGGATCAAGCAGGGCAGTCTGCCGGTCTACAAGGTCAGCGAGCAGTACCGCTTTAACCGGGCCGAGCTGCTGGCCTGGGCCACCTCCAGGCGACTGAATGTGCCCCCCGAGGTGCTCTCCGAGCACCCGCCCGCCTCCCCCATCCCCACACTCTATCAGGCCGTCGAAGCGGGAGGCATCGTCTACCGGCTCGAGGGGCGCAATCCCGACCAGGTGCTCGGCCACGTGGCCGAGTCGATCCGGCTGCCCGAGGAGGTCGACCGGGGCTACCTCGGCTCGCTGCTGCAGGCCCGGGAGGGGCTGGCCTCGACGGCGCTGGGGCTGGGCGTGGCCGCCCCCCAGCTGGTGTTTCCCAACGTGCTGGAGATCACCCGGCCGGTGGCGGGCCTGTTCTTTCTCGAGCGGCCGGTCGACTTCGGCTCGCTCGACGGCGAGCCCGTGCGCTGCCTGATCGCCCTGGTCAGCCCCACCCAGCGAGCCTCCCTCCAGCTGCTCAACCGCGTGAACTTCACCCTGCGCTCCTCGCGCTGGCACAGGGCGCTCCTGGGCCAGGCCAGCCGCGAGAAGCTGCTGCAAGCTCTGAAGGTGGCCGAGGACCAGCTGACGCCATGAACGAAGTGCTGGCAGGTCTCGGGGTCCTGGTGGTGGGGGGCCTGGCCACGCTCTTTGTGAACAACCGCTGGCTGGCCCTGGGGGCGGCGCTCATCGGCTACCTGACCGTGCTGGCCGGCAGCGGAGAGGTCGCCCTCACCCAGAGCAGCCAGAGCCTGGAGCTGCCCTGGGCCGTCCCGGGCGGCTCGTTCTGGGTGGTGCTCGATCCTCTGGCAGCTTTCTTTCTGATCCCCTCGGCCCTGCTGGGCGCGCTGGCCTCGGTCTACGCGCTCGGTTACTTCCCCCGGCCGGGGCGCTGCTCGACCTGGTTCTTCCTGCACCTGATGATGGCCGCCCTGGGACTGGTGCTGCTGGCCCGCAACGCGGTGTTGTTCCTGGTGGCCTGGGAGGTGATGGCGCTGGCCTCGTTCTTCCTGGTGACCAGTGAAGACGAGCAGCGCCAGGTGCGCCAGGCGGGCTGGGTCTATCTGATCGCCACCCACCTGGGCAGCTTCTTCCTGATCGCCTTCTTCGTCCTCACGCCTGACTTCGGAGAGTCGGGCGTGGGACTGCTCGCCTTCACCCTGGCCCTGATCGGATTTGGCTCCAAGGCCGGCTTCGTGCCGCTCCACGTCTGGTTGCCCGAGGCCCACCCGGTGGCCCCCTCCCCCGTGTCAGCCCTGCTCAGCGGGGTGGTGATCAACACCGGCATCTATGGCCTGATGCGGACCCTCTCCCATCCCCCCGAGAACGCCGGCGCCATCGGCTGGACCCTGCTTGTGGTGGGCGCCGCCACCGCCCTGACGGGGGTGCTGTTCGCCCTGGCCCAGCGCGATCTCAAAGGGCTGCTGGCCTACTCCAGCGTGGAGAACATGGGGCTCATCTGCCTGGGACTGGGGCTGGGCCTGCTGGGCCAGCCGCTGGGCACGGCCGCCGCCCTTTTGCACCTTCTCACCCACGGCCTGCTCAAGAGCCTGCTCTTCATGGCCGCCGGCAGCGTGCTGCACCAGACCCACACCCGCGACCTGGAGGAGATGGGGGGATTGTTGCGCCGCATGCCCCACACCGGTCTGGCCTTTCTGATCGGGGCCGCCGGGCTGGCCGGCCTGCCCCCGCTGGGCGGCTTCGTGACCGAGCTCTTGCTCTTGCTGAGCGGCCTTGAGCTGCTCAAGAGCAACCTGATGGCGGGGCTGGTGACCGTGTTGACGGTGGGGCTGGTGGCCGGTCTGGCCCTGGCCGCCTTCACCAAGGCCTTCGGCATCGCCTTTCTGGGCGAGCCGCGCAGCCAGCGCGCGGCCCGGGCCCACGACCCGGTGAAGCTCATGCTCTGGCCCCAGTATGCCCTGATGCTGGGAGCCGTGGCCCTGGCGGCCACGACCCCCTGGCTGCTGGCCGTCCACTTCCCCGAGCACGCGGCCATGCTGGCAGGGGTGCTGCGCTACGCCGGCATGGTGGTGCTGGTGGCGGCCGCTCTCTATGGCCTGCGCACTTACCTGCTGCAGGGGCGGGCGGTGGGCGCGGCGCCTACCTGGGACTGCGGCTACCTGGCCCCCAGTGCCCGCATGGAGTACACCGGCCTCTCTTTCACCCAGCCCCTCACCGACCTCTTTGCCTCGATCCTGCACCACCGGGGCAAAAAGGTCAGGCTCGAGCCCATCTTTCCGACCGAGACCAGCTTCACCGACGAGACTCCCGACCTGTTCGAAGACGAGGTCTACCGCCCCATGCTCGAGGGCCTGGAGAAGCTCTCCACGGTGCTGCGCCGCCTGCAGCACGGCCGCGTGCAGTTCTATGTGCTCTACGTGCTGATCACCCTGGTGGGCCTGATGGTCTGGGGGCAGCTGTGAGCCTGCTGCTGGCCGCCTTCCTGGCCCCCCTGCAACTGGGCATCATCCAGCGCGTCAAGGCCTGGTTTGCGGGCCGGCGCGGCGCTCCCCTGCTGCAGCCTTACCACGACCTGTGGCGCCTGCTGCACAAGGGAGCCGTCTACAGCCACACCACCACCTGGGTCTTCCGGGTGGCCCCCAGCGTGGCCCTGGCCTGCTCGCTGGGGGCGGCCGCGCTCTTGCCCTCCAACGCCCTGCCCACCCTGCTGCTGGTCTGCGCCCTGCTGGCCCTGCAGAGATTCTGGATGGTGCTGGCGGCCCTGGATACCGGCTCGAGCTTCGAGGGCATGGGAGCGAGCCGCGAGGTGCAGTTCAGCGCCCTGGCCGAGCTGGGGCTGCTGCTCTCGGTGGCGGTCGGGGCGAGCGGGCAGGTCCCCTCCCCCTTGCTGGGCCTGGCCCTCTTCATCGTGGTGCTGGCCGAGTCGGCCCGCGTTCCGGTGGACGATCCCACCACCCACCTCGAGCTGACCATGATCCACGAGGTGATGATCCTCGATCACAGCGGCCCCGACCTTGCCTACATGACCTGGGCCGCGGCCGTGAAGCTGTGGGCCCTGGGCTCGCTGGCCCTCAGCCTGCTCTTCCCGGGCCTGACCCCGCCAGAGCTTCTGGCTGGACAGCTGGCCCTGGCCCTGGCCATCGGCACGATCGAGTCGAGCGTGGCTCGACTGCGCCTGATCCGCGTGCCCGAGCTGTTGGCCTCGGCCGCGGCCCTGGCCGCGCTGGCACTCTTGTTGCAGGCGAGGGGGAGCTGATGGAGACCGTGCTGGTGCTCTTGATCCTGAGCCTGTTCTGGCTGCTCGGCTCGAGCTCGATCCCCTCGCTCATCCGGGTGGTGGGCTATCAGGGCCTGCTGCTGGGAGTGCTGCCGATGCTGGCCTACGGGCTGGAGACCGAAGTGCTCATCGTGGGGCTGTCGGGCCTGGTCGTGAAAGGGCTGATCTTCCCCTGGCTCATGCAAAAAGCCCTGCGCGAGGCGAAAGTGCAGCGCGAGGTGGAGCCGCTGGTGAGCTACAACCTGTCGCTCCTCTTCGGCGTGCTGGCGCTGGGGAGCGCTCTGGCCGGCACGGCCCGCATCCCCCTGCCCACTCCCCCGCCCTCCAATCTGCTGGTGCCGGTGGCCCTCACCTCGGTGGCCGTGGGCCTGTTCCTGGTGGTGGCGCGCAAGAAAGCGCTGGTGCAAGCTCTCGGCTACCTGGTCTTCGAGAACGGGATCTACGCCTTCGGGCTGGCCGTGCTGCCCCATGCCCCCCTGGTGATCGAGGCCGGCATCCTGCTCGACGCCCTGGTGGCCGTGCTGGTCATGGGCATCACCCTCTTCCACATCAACCGCACCTTCGACTCGCTCAGCACCGAGCTGATGGTGCAGCTCAAGGACTAACTTCGTCGTGTGGAACGCGCCCCGTAACGTAACAGTGAGAAACTTGTTTCGAACTGTTCCCAAAGTGGTGGGGCGCGGGCCACACGACGAAGTTCAACCTGTTAAGAATGGCTAGGAATCTCGTGCAAAACGTTGTCATCGCATTGCCAGCCGTCACCGCCGCCCTGGCCTTCATGACCCGCCGCCCGGGCGCGCTCAACGCGCTCTTGCTGGGCACGGCCCTGGCTCACTTCCTGCTGACCGGCTGGCTGCTCAGCCAACCACTGGCCCCTCCCAACCAGGAGTGGATCCAGCTCGACGCCACGGGAGCGCTCTTCCTGGGCATCACCAGCCTGCTCTTCCTGCTGGCCTCGATCTACGCGGTGGGCTATCTCAAGCGCGAGGAGGCGGGCGCCCGGCCCGACCTGCTCGAGGGCCTGATTTTCCAGAACGCCCCCCTGTCGGTCTTCGTGGGCTGCCTGCTGGCCTTCCTGGCCAGCATGACCCTGGTCTGCCTGAGCCACCACCTCAACCTCGTCTGGATCGCGGTGGAGGCCACCACCCTGGCCAGCGCCCCGCTGATCTACTTCCACCGCCACCACCGCTCGCTGGAGGCCACCTGGAAGTACCTGCTGGTCTGCTCGGTGGGCATCGGACTGGCCCTGCTGGGCAACCTGTTCCTGGTGGTGGCCGGGTCGGCCGTGCCGGAGCTGGCCGCCTCTCCCCTGCAGCTCTCGGCCCTGATGGCCCTGGCTCCCCGCCTGGACGTGCCCTGGCTCAAGCTGGCCTTCGTGCTCCAGCTGGTCGGTTACGGCACCAAGATGGGACTGGCTCCCCTGCACACCTGGCTGCCCGATACCCACAGCGAGTCGCCCAGCGTGGTCAGCGCGCTGCTCTCAGGATCGCTGCTCAACTGCGCCTTCCTGGCCATCCTGCGCAGCTGCCAGGTCACCGAGGCGGCAGGGCTGGCGAGCTATTCGGGGGGCATGCTGGTGTTTCTGGGGCTGGTCAGTCTGGCCATCGCGGCCCTCTTCATCCTCAACACGCGCGACTTCAAGCGCATGCTGGCCTACTCCAGCGTCGAGCACATGGGCATCCTGGCGCTGGGGACCGGGCTGGGCGGAGTGGCTCGCTTTGGAGCAATGTTCCACGCCCTGAACCACTCGCTGATCAAGGCCACGCTGTTCCTGGTGGCGGGCAACCTGATGCACGCCTACCACACCCGCACCATCGCCCGCGTGCGCGGGGTGACCCGCTGGATGCCGGCCTCGGGGGCGCTCTGGCTGGGGGGCTTTCTGGCCCTCTCGGGCTCGCCCCCGTTCGGGCCGTTCCTGAGCGAGCTGATCATCTTCCGAGGAGCGCTCCAGGAGGGCCGGTTCGTGGTGGCCTTGCTCTTTGCCCTGGCCCTGGCGGTGGTCTTCGTGGGCATGTCGCGGGCCGTGCTGGGCATGGCCCAGGGGACGCCTCCCGAGCGTCCGCCCCAGCCCGAGAGAGCCTGGTCGGTGCTGCCCCCCCTGTGCTTGCTGACGCTGGCCCTGGTGCTGGGGATCTACCTGCCGGCGCCGCTGGCCAACCTCCTCCACCAGGCGGCGGGCCTATGATCGTCGAGCTGGCCACGATCCCCCGTCTCAGCCCCCAGTCCTGGCGCCAGGAGTGCCTGCAGGGCCGGCTGGCCGCCCTCACTCTCTGGCAGGGCGAGCTGCTGGCCGTGCTCTGTCGCCCCGAGGGGCTGGCCGTGCGGGCCACCCGGGTGGAGAACGACGAGTTCCCCTCGCTAACTCCCGATCTCCCCGCCGCCCAGGCCCTGGAGCGGGCCCTTTTCGAGCAGCACGGCGTGCGCCCGCTGGGGCATCCATGGCTCAAGCCGCTGCGCAAGCTCCCCGACGAGGACCGGTTCTTTCGCGTGCGGGGGCCGCAGGTGCACGAGGTGGCGGTTGGACCGGTGCACGCCGGCGTGATCGAGCCGGGCCACTTCCGCTTTCAGTGCAACGGCGAGCACGTGCTGCACCTGGAGATCGCGCTGGGCTATCAGCACCGCGGGGTGGAGCGGGCCCTGGTGGGAGGGCCTTCCCTGCGCAGCATCCACTACGCCGAGACAGCCGCCGGGGACAGCAGCATCGCGCACGCCACCTGCTACAGCCAGCTCTGCGAGGAGCTCGCGGGTGCGCAGGCTCCCCACCGGGCCCGGGCCCTGCGCATGGTAGCTCTGGAGCTGGAGCGGTTGGCCAACCACGTGGGCGATCTGGGGGCGCTGGCCGGGGACGTGGCCTTCCTGCCCACGGCCTCCTGGTGCGGGCGGCTGCGCGGAGCCTACCTCAACCTGACGGCCGAGCTGTGCGGCAACCGGTTCGGTCGCGGACTGGTGCGCCCGGGCGGGGTCACCGGCGACCTCGAGCGAGTGCCCCCGCTGGACACCCTGCGCCGGGACACGAAGGGAGCGGTGGAGCTGATGCTGGACAATTCCTGGGTGAGGGCTCGCTTCGAGGACACCGGCCGGCTGAGCCCGGAGACGGCCCGGGCCCTGGGCCTGGTGGGTCCGGCGGCGCGCGCCTGCGGTCTTGCGCAGGACGTGCGCCACGAGCTGCCCCAGAACGACCTGCCCCGCCCCGCGCTCTGCACCTTCGAGGGAGGGGACGTGCTGGCCCGGGCCATGGTGCGCTGGCTCGAGGTGCAGGCCTCGCTCGACTTCCTGCAAGCTCTGGAGCTGCCCCCCGGCGAGCTGCGAGTGGAGGTTGGTCGGCTGGCTCCTTCGCACCTGGCGGTCTCGCTGGTGGAAGGCTGGCGGGGAGCGGTCTGCCACGTAGCCCTGACCGACTCGGCGGGACGCTTCGGACGCTATGAGATCGTGGACCCGAGCCTGTTCAACTGGCCGGGGCTGGCGCTGGCCATGCGCGGCCAGGAGATATCCGACTTCCCGCTCTGCAACAAGAGCTTCAACCTGAGCTACTGTGGGCATGATCTGTGAAATGCTGAAGATCCTCCAGGAACGCCTTCGCCAGGGCCATCGGACTCTGTCCGACAAGGCCCCCCCTTCGCTGCCCCCGGGCTATCAGGGTCTGCCGGTGCTCGCTTCCGAGCGCTGCCAGGACGGCTGCTCGTCCTGCGTGACAGTATGCCCCACGGCCGCGGTCACCGCCGGACCCAAGCTCGACCTGGGAGCCTGCCTCTTCTGCGGCGAGTGTGCCCGGGCGTGCCCCCAGGGCGCCATCTCCTTCTCAGGCGACCACCGGATGGCTGCCCGCGAGCGGGCCGACCTGGAGCTGCCCGAGCTCAAGCTGGCCCGGGCCCTGGAGGAGCGCTCCCGCAAGCTGTTCGGGCGCTCACTGAAGCTGCGCCAGGTGAGTGCCGGGGGCTGCAACGCCTGCGAGGCAGAGATCAACGTGCTCTCCACGGTGGTCTTCGACCTGGGCCGGTTCGGCGTGCAGGTGGTGGCCTCGCCGCGCCACGCCGACGGGCTGATCGTGACCGGGCCGGTCAGCCAGAACATGCGCGAGGCGCTGCTCAAGACCTACCAGGCGGTGCCCGAGCCGCGCCTGGTGATCGCCGTGGGGGCCTGCGCCACCGCAGGCGGCCCCTATCGCGATCATCCAGAGGTAGAGAACGGCGTGGGTGGGATCCTCCCCGTGGACCTCTACATCCCGGGTTGCCCTCCCCACCCGCTGACCATCCTGGACGGCTTGCTGCGCCTGCTGGGAAGGCTTTGAGCCTCTCAGCCGGAAGGCTGAGCGATGCTGGAATCGGTCTTTGCCTCCCCCCGCGTTCAAGCTCTCTTTCCCCGGCTCGACGAGCTGGCCAGCTTCTTCGCCGGTCGCGCTGCCGAGCATGACCGTGCGGGCAGCTGCCCGGTGGAGAACTTCCCCCCTCTGGTGGAGGCGGGCATCCCTGCCCTCAGCGTGCCCGAGCGGCTGGGTGGACAGGGCTACGACCTGGTGGAGACGCTCTTCGTGGTGGAGCGACTGGCCCGCGGATGCCCCTCCACGGCCCTGATCCTGGCCATGACGCTGCACCTGGTGGGCGGCGCCAGGGACGCCGAGGTCTGGCCCGAGCCGGTCTACGGCGCGCTGTGCCAGGCGGTTCTGGAGGGGGCGCTGATCAACTCGGTGGCCTCCGAGCCCGAGCTGGGAAGCCCCTCGCGGGGTGGATTGCCCTGCACTCAGGCCGAGCAGGTGGACGGGGCCTGGAGGTTGACCGGGCGCAAGACCTTCGCCACCGGCGCCCCGGTGCTGACCCACTTCCTGGTGCAGGGACGCATCCAGGACGAGATCGGCGAGTTCCTGGTTTTGTCGAGCGACCCGGGCCTTCGCATCGATCCTACCTGGGACACGCTGGGGATGCGCGCCACGGCCAGCCACGACCTGGTGCTCGACGCGGCGATGGGCTCGCTGATGCGCCGCTTCACCGGGGATCGCTTCAAGCGCAGCCCCCGCCCCTGGTTCTATCTCAGCGTGGCGGCGGTCTACCTGGGGCTGGCCGCCTGTTGCGCGCGCGAGGCGGCCGCCTACGCTTGCTCGCGCCGCCCCACCAATCTGGGCGGCAAGTCCATCGCCGAGCTGGAGAGCGTGCGCGCGCTGATGGGCCAGCTCGAGGCCGAGCGACTGCAGGCGGGCAGCCTGCTCTACACGGTGGCTCGCGCCTGGACGCAGGCCTGCGATCCCCTGCTGGGACCCGAGGTGGGCCTGGCCAAGGTGCGCGCCACCGAAGCCGCCCTGCAGGCCGCCCAGCTGGCCGCGCGCATCGTGGGGGGAGCGGCGCTGGACCGACGGCTGCCTTTCGAGCGATTGCTGCGCGACGCCCAGGCGGGTCCGTTCCACCCGCCCAACCCGGCCCAGGCGCTGGACGCGCTGGCGTTCATCAATCGTTAAGCTCCTGGCAAGACTCTGGAAACGAATCGGCTGCACCCGGTTCACATGCCTACCTCACCATGAGGGCATGGAAAAGCCGTTTCACCTGCGACTCAAAGAGGCCCGGCGCAACCGGGGCCTGACCCAACAGCAACTGGCCCGGGCCGCCCGAGTGACCCGCAGCCAGATCTCCCACTACGAGTGCGGACGCAGAGCTCCCACCGCGGCCGAGGTGGCCCGGCTGGAGCACGTCCTCGGAGTGAAGCTTGGATTCTCGCCTCCCCGCCCACGCGGAGGCTGGCAGTCCTGGAGGCGGTCCCGGCTGTGGGAGAGGTTTCGCCCCGATCCGGGGCGCTATGTGATCGAGCGAGACCGGGACAACTGGGTGCGCCTGCGCGCCGCCCGGAGCCTGGACAACCAGCTCTACGAAGACTGCCTGGGCCGCGTCATCGCCAACCACGGCCGTCGTGGCTTCAAGGAGTTTCTGACCTACGCCGCCGGAGACTCGGGCTACGACATGCTGAGCTGCCTGCGCTTGCTGGCCGGGGAATCGATCCTCTCCTACGTGCCCATCCCGCGCCTGGGCTGGAGCAAGCTCCCGATCGTGCAAGAGTCGACCGGGGCAGTGATCGGGCACCGGCCCTGGCCGGTGATCGTCTTCCAGAAGCCGATGCTGTGTGCTCTCTTTCCCCAGGTCAGCGTGCAGGCGGGCCGGATCTACCGTATGGACTTTCTGGCCTGCGTGCGCCTGGCACGAGGCGTGGTCTTCGCCAACGTCGAGGTCGACGCGCTCGGCCACGATTCGCGCTTCGACCGCGAGCGGACCAGAGCGATCGGCCTGCCCCGGGTCAAGCTCAGCGCCGAAGATGTGCTGGCGCCAGACTTTATCGAGCGGCTCTTTGCCAGGCTGGCCGAGGCACTCAGGCCCTGGGCCAGCTAGTGCGGGGCCGTGCGCGCGTGATCCAGGCAAGTAGCCTGCGCATGCGCGGGGCAATTGCATGGATCAGCCCCCGGGCCCGGGTGCTCCGGTGCGTGCGTACGTGCGTGCTGCGCGTGATCCAGGCAAGTAGCCTGCGCATGCGCGGGGCAATTGCATGGATCAGCCCCCGGGCCCGGGTGCTCCGGTGCGTGCGTGCGTCCGTGCTGCGCGTGATCCAGGCAAGTAGCCTGCGCATGCGCGGGGCAATTGCATGGATCAGCCCCCGGGCCCGGGTGCTCCGGTGCGCGCGTGCGTCCGTGCTGCGCGTGATCCAGGCAAGTAGCCTGCGCATGCGCGGGGCAATTGCGTGGATCAGGCCACGGGCCCCGATCAACCCCGCGGGGCGTTAGCGTCGCTGGCGCGCACCTTGACTCGCACTCCGCCGACGATGATGGCGTCTTCCTTCTGCACGATAGCCACGGGCTCGGCCTTGCCGGTGACGGCCTCGGCCAGCTTGCGGATGTGGGCGGTATCGTCGTCGGCGCCCTGGATGGAGGCGAAGGCCTCGCGCAGGGCCGCCACGCGCTCGCGCGAGCTGTCGCCCGCCTGCATGGCCCGGTCGAGGCGGTCGCGGGCGCCGCTGTAGCGGACGGCCAGCACCTTCGCCATGGCCCGCCCGGCCTCGGCGGCTTCCTCGGAGTAGTTTGACGAGGGGATCGCCTCCAGCATGCGCAGAGCCACCTGGGCCAGCGGCGGGGGCTCAGGACTGCTCATGACCTCCAGCGCCACGCCGGCGATCATGCGTTGAGGCAGTTGATAGCTCGACGTTTCCATAGCCCGCACAGCCATGTCGGCCACGGGGTCGGAGCGCAGCCGCTTGAGTGCGGCCAGGGCGGCGGCCGCTGCCTCCTCGCCGTAGTTGCTGGTGGGGATAGCCTGCACGGCCAGGCGGGCCGCTTCCACGGGCGTGCCGCCCCGGGCGGCGGTCTCCAGCACTTTGTCCGCGATCATGCGCTGAGGTAGCTGGTAGCTGCTGGTGCTGATCATCGCCAGCGCCAGCTCGGCCAGCTCCTTCGTCTCGGGATGAGCCTTCAGCGACTTCAGCAGGCTCTCGCCGGCCAGGGCCGCTTCCTCGCCGTAGTTGCTCGCGGGCACGGCGCGCACCATGGCCAGGGCCAGCCCGGCCAGCTCTTGAGGCTTCTCGACGCTGGCGTTCTCCAGGGCCGCTTCCACCAGGATGCGACGCGGGAGGGCGTAGCCGCTGGTGCCGGCGGCGGCCAGGCCCATGGCCAGGGCGGGCCGACCGGATTGCAGCAGTCGGGCGAACTCCTCCCCCGCCAGGGCGCGCTCCTCGGCATAGTTGTTGGTGGGGATCTGATCCAGCGCCTTCAGCGCCAGCGCCACCGGGTCGCCGTTGGGCTCGGCCAGGAAGGTCTCCATGATTGCCCCCCGAGGGAGGGCGTATCCCGAGGTGCCGGCCGCCGCCAGGGCCAATCGGGCGTTGGGATCGTCCTTGAGCAGCTCCAGGGTCTTGCGGGCCACCTCGACCCGCTCCTCCCTCCAGTTAGAGACGGGCAGCGCGGTGGCGATGCTCAGGCCGAGTGCCGCGAGGGGGGTCCCGGGCGCGGCCGCCAGGGCCTGCTCGCAAGCGGTCCAGCGCACCTTCGCGTAGCTGCTGGTGGAGGCCAGCTTCAGCCCCTCGGCCCAGGGGCCAGGGGGTCCATGCCTTTTCAGGTGAGTCAGGGCGGTCTCGCCCAGGCTGGCTCGATCGTCCTCGTGACGGGCCTCGCGGCAGAGCTCCAGGGCAATTCCGGCCAGGCCGCTCTGACTCTGGGCCACCTGCATGGCCGCCGCCCGGCTCTCTAGCCGCGCTGCCAGGTGGTCGTCGGCCTGCCGGGTCAGGGCGCGGCAGAGCGACTCGACGGTCGGGTCGGCGAAGGTCAACTGGACCGACTCGGCGGGCTCGGGGGGCGGCATTGGGGGCGGCGGCGAGGGCTGGTAGACAGGCTCACGCTCGGGCGCGCCCGTGATCAAGCCCCACAGCCGACTGGCGATGCTCATCCCCGCGAGTTTATCGGATTGCTCTGACCAAAGCCTGAAAAGCAAGCTCGGGCAATGTGACGGGGGAGCGGGTCGAGCTGCTCGAGAGCGAGAGCAAACTTGACCGGGTAAACAAGCAGGCCTGGCCCGAAGCTCGGGCCAGGCCTACCTCGATACCAGCACCGACGAGGTTAGCTGCCGGAGCTGCCGAAGCTGAACCCTCCGCTGTTGCCACCGGTGCGGGGGATGCGCGAGATGATCTGCTCGCACAGCCGCGAGAACGGCAGGCTCTGCAGCCAGACCGTGCCGGGGCCCTTGACGGTGGCCAGGAACAGGCCCTCGCCGCCGAAGAACATCGACTTGAGGTTGCCGGCCTGCTCGATGTCATAGGTCACACCCTCGGTCAGCGCCACCAGGCAGCCGGTATCAACCCGCAGGGTTTCGCCCGCCTGCAGCTCGCGCTTCACCACGGTGCCGCAGACGTGCAGGAAGATCATGCCGTCGCCGGTGAGCTTCTGCAAAATGAACCCCTCGCCCCCGAAGAAGCCCACTCCGAACTTCTTGGTGAAGGCGATGTCGAGGCCCGTGCCCAGAGCCGCGCACAGGAAGGAGGACTTCTGCACCAGCAGGGTCCCGTTGACCTCGTTAAGATTGACGGGGATGACCTTGCCCGGGAAGGCGGCGGCGAAAGCCACCTTCTTCTTGCCCTGGCCGCTGTTGGTGAAATGGGTCATAAAAACGCTGGTGCCGCTGATCATGCGCTTGCCGGCATCCTTGAGCTTGTTCCAGAAGCCGCCCTCGGGTTTGGATCCATCACCCATCTTGGTTTCAAAGGTGATGCCGTCCTCCATGAAGTTCATGGCGCCGGCTTCGGCCACCACGCTCTCCCCGGGGTCGAGCTCGATCTCGACCATCTGCATATCATCGCCCATCACCTGGTAATCAACTTCGTGACACTTCATCGCCATATGACTTGGTCCCCTTTCCCTGTTTGGCCGGGGCGGTTTCGTCTTCGACGCGGGAGTTCCTGGCCAGGATTCGTTTCAAGGGCAGAGAAGGGCCCAAGATGCCAGAGAGAGAGATTCGCAGGCGACTGATCACCAGCTTCGTGCTGATTTGCATCGGCTGCGTCTGCCTGCACCTGTTCTTGATCCACAAGAAGGCCATTCGCACCCAGCGCTATGAAGCCGTCTACGGGCAGCAAGAGCAGCCGGCGGCTCAAGGCCAGGCCGAGGGGGTCGTCAGCTCGGTAGGCCCGGACCGCTTTCACCTGCAGGTGGGCGGCAAGAGGCTGACCTTCGTGGTGGGGGAGGACGTGCAAAAGCCGGCCGTGGGAAGCTTGGTGCGGGTCCGTTACACCAGTGACGGACCCCTGCTCCGCGCCAGCGGAATCGAATTCCTCAAGCCCTGACCTTCTGAAAGGTGCTCCCCATGTTGAACCTTCGTGCCTTCTTGATACTTGCCATGATTGGGCTCGTCGGCTGCGCCGACAGCACCCTGATGGCCCAGCCGGTCAGCCCCAGCCCGCCCCCCAATACCGATGTAGCCAGACTGCGCTCCATCGTTGAAACCGAGTCCCAGAAGGCCGGCACGCAAGCGGTGCAGTTCGGGATGTGGGTCGACGACCGGGAGATTCTGACCATGGCGCTGGGCAACTCGATGACCACGGTGCCCGCCACGACCACCATGCACTATCGCATCGGCGGTGCCACCCTGTTCTTCCAGTCGACCCTGCTCCTGATGCTGGTGGAGCAAGGTCGCCTCGGCCTGGACGACAAGATCGTGCGCTGGTTCCCCGACCTACTGGCCGCCGACCAGGTGACTGTGCGCATGCTGGTCGCCAACACAGCCGGCTACCCCGACTACGTCCGGCGCGAGGACTTTCAGGACGCGGTGCTGGCCGACCCCTTTCGCACTTTCAGTGATGAGGAGTTGATTGGCTACGCAGTCGGCGACGGCCAGATGGCCTATCCGCCCGGCACCAGCCAGGCTTACTCTCATACCGAGTATGTCATTCTGGGTCAGGTGATCGAGCGGGCCACCGGGCAGAGCCAGAAAGAGCTCTACCAGCAGAACATACTCGCCCCACTGGGCCTCAAGGACACGCAGTATCCGCTCGACCAGAGCATCCAGGAGCCGGTGCTGCACGCCTACACGTCGGACCGCAAGGTCTACGAGGACTCGACCTACTGGAACCCCTCCTGGGCCTCCTCGACGGGCGGGCTGACCTCCAACATCCACGACCTGGGAAAGTGGGGGCCGGTGTTCGGCAAAGGCCGCCTGATCTCGCCCACGCACTTCCAGGAGCAGATCGGCCCGAGCTCAGTGGGCAAAGGGAGGAACCGACCCGACCTTTATTTCGCATACGGGTTCATCAACTCCAATGGCTGGCTGTTGCAGAACCCCAACATGAACGGCTACAGCGGCGCGTTCGCCTACAACCTGTCGACCGGGGTGACCCTGGTAGTGGCCGCCACCAAGAACGAGAATCCGAGCATCGACCCGGCCGCGATCTACGTTCTGCGTGAGGTCATCGCCTACGTCACCCCGGCCAGCCCGCTGAATTTCTGAGGCGCTCCTCAGCAGCGAGCGCGGCTCCGTTCAGCTCCAGCGCAAGACCGCGGCGGCCCAGGCCAGCCCCCCACCGAAGCCCACAACCACCACCACGTCGCCCTCCTTCAAGCGCCCTTCCTGGCGCGCTTCCCAGAGCGCGATGGGGATAGAGGCGTTGGAGGTGTTCCCGTAGCGGTCCACGTTGACGAACACGCGCTCCATGGGCACCCCCAGCCGTTTGGCCGCCCCCTCGATGATGCGCAGGTTGGCTTGATGAGGGATGAACAAGGTCACGTCGTCCGCAGTCAGGCCCGCCTTCTCGAGCGCTTTGACGGCCGCCTCGCCGATGGCCGAGACGGCAAAGCGATAGACGGGCTTGCCCTCCATCTGGATGCAGCACTCGGGGCGTGTCAGCTCGTAGGTAGAGCCCGGTTTCTTGCCACCCCCGGCGGGAATGATCAACAGGTCGCCTCCGCTGCCATCCGAGCCGAGCTCGAAGGAAAGAATACCGCTCCCCTCCTCCACCGGTCCGACCACCACCGCTCCCGCGCCATCTCCAAAGAGCACGCAGGTGGAACGATCCTCAAAATTGGTCACCCGCGACAGGGTGTCGGCTCCCACCACCAGCACGTTGCGCACGGCCCGGGTGCGCACGAACTGATCGGCCACCGCCAGGGCGTAGACGAAGCCTGAGCAAGCCACCGCCAGGTCGAAGGCCCCGGCCCGTTTGGCGCCCAGCTTCTCCTGGATGATGCAGGCCGTAGCCGGCATGAACATGTCTGGCGTCAGCGTGGCCACGATGATGAGGTCGATCTCCGCGGGGGAGAGGTGGGCGTCTTCCAGCGCCTGGCGAGCCGCCGCAAGCCCGAGATCGGAGGAGCACACGTCTTCTTCGGCCAGACGACGCTCGCGGATGCCGGTGCGCGACTCGATCCACTCGGCCGAGGTTTCCACCAGCTGCTCCATCTGCTCGTTGGTCACCACCCGGGTCGGGGCGGCATGACCGATTCCCAGGATGCCGGCGGGCTGCTGAAGCAGTTGGGCGGCGGTCTGACCGGGCGCTTCGCTGACGAATTCCATTTTCTCCCTCGCATCGACCGCGCGATCGATTCGCAGCAGGTCGCGCTTCGTCGTTTCCCACCTCAGCAACGAAGCTCAGCGGCGGCGCCTTCGAACGCCGTTGGCCGGATCCTGCCCACAGGCTGCCCTTCCGCAATCAGTTAGGCAAGCCTTGACGAGGGGGGCAGGTTAGACTATTATCCAGACGACATGACCACCGTTTGCCATCTTGAGCCCGACCAGAACGCGCAGATTTCCCGCCTCGGCGGACCACCCGGTCTGATGCGCCGACTGGTGGCCCTCGGCCTGCGCCCCGGCGCGGCCATTCGGCTGGTGCGTCGTGCGCCTCTGGGGGGAGCCTTTCAAATCGCTCTGGGCGATAGCTTTATCGCCTTGCGAGCGCAGGAAGCGGGGCAGATCCACCTGGAGCTCAGCTGACCTTGGCTGCCCTCGCGACCGCTCGAGCCGAGCGGCTGCTGGTCACGGTGGGAAACCCGAACGTGGGCAAGACCACGCTCATCAACGCGGTCTCCGGCTCGCGGTTCGAGGTGGGCAACTGGCCCGGCACCACGGTTGACCGCCTCAGCGCACACTGCAAGCTATTGGGCCGCACCGTTGAGATCGTCGACCTGCCCGGCTCCTACAGCCTGGCCGCCACCACTCCCGAGGAAAAAATCGCCCGCGACGAGCTGCTGGCCCTGCGGCCCGATCTGGTGGTCGACGTGGTGGATGCCGGCAACCTGGAGCGCAACCTCTACCTCACCCTGGAGCTGGCCGAGATGGGTCTCCCGGTGGTGGTGGCCCTCAACCTGGTGGACGAGGCGCGCGGCAAGGGTCTGACCATCGACGCGAACATGTTGGCCCGAGAGCTCGGTCTGGCGGTTGTGCCCCTGGTAGCCTCCCGGGGCGAGGGCATCAGCGAGCTTTGCGAGCAAACCCTGCGCGACACTCCCGCGGCCCGTCCGCTGGTGACCTACCAGCCCTCTATCGAGGCCGCCGTGGAAGAGCTGACCGGCCTGCTCGAGAGCTCTCCCGAGCGACGCTGGCTGGCCCTGGCCGCCCTCTCGGGCGAGACCGTCAAACTTCCCCGGCCGGTGGCCGAGCGGGCCGAAACCCTTCGCCAGAAGCTGGAAGCCGAGGGAGTGGATCCCTTCCTGGAGATAGCCGGCCAGCGCTATCGCACCGCCCACGAGCTCTCGCAGAGGGTGCTCGACCGCCAGCAAGCCCCTCCCCAGCTGACCGAGAAGATCGACCGCTGGCTGCTGCACCCATGGCTGGGCTTGCCGCTCTTTCTGGCTGGAATGCTGCTGGTGTTCCGCTTCACCTTCCTCTTCTCCGACCCCTGGATCGAGTTCGTGGGCGCCGTGCAGGGCGTGCTGGCAGGCTGGGTGGCGGGCAGCTCGCTGCCCCCCATCGTGCAGTCGTTTGTGGCCGACGGCCTGATCGGCGGCGTGGGCACGGTGATGGCCTTTGCCCCCGTGCTCTTTTTTCTCTACCTGGCCATGAGCTTTGCCGAATCGAGCGGCTTTCTCTCGCGAGCGGCCTTCATCGCCGACCGGGTCATGCACTGGGCCGGCCTGCCCGGACGTGGCTTCATCCCCTTGATGCTGGGCTTCGGCTGTAACGTACCGGCCATTTACGCCACGCGCACCATGGAAGACTTCAACGACCGGCTGCGGGTGGCCCTGGCCATCCCCTTCACCGCTTGCAGCGCCCGCTTGGCCGTCTTCGTGCTTTTTGCGGCCGTCTTCTTCCCGGCCCAGGCCACGGCCGTGGTCTTCGGGCTCTACCTTCTGGGCCTGGCCGCCGGTCTGACCACCGCCGCCGTGCTCGGCAAGTTCGCCCCCGCCAGTCACTCCAGCGGAGCCATGGAGCTGCCCGCCTACCGCCTGCCCACCCTGCGCCTCACCCTGCGCCAGGCCTGGATGCGCACCTTCGCCTTCATCAAGGGAGCTGGCGGGTCGATCACCATCACCGTGCTGGTGGTGTGGCTGCTGCTCAACGTGGGCGGGGGCAAACCCGAGAACAGCCTCTACGCCCAGCTCTCCCAGCTACTGGTACCGGTCTTCGCCCCTCTGGGCGTGACCGATTGGCGGCTGGTGGGGGCCCTCATCCCGGGATTCATCGCCAAGGAAGTCGTGATCGGCACGCTGGGAGTCAGCTACCTCGGCTCTGAGCCCGTAGCCGCCCTGGGCCTGATGGAGGGTCTGCGGCAGCTGGGACAGAGCTTCCTGACCGCCTGCTGGACTTTCCTCAACGCCATCCCGGCCATGTTCGGGCTGCCTCAGCTTGCCCCCCCGGCTCCCGAGGCCCCCGACGGGCTGGCCGGAGCTCTGGCCACCAGCATCGCCCCGGCGGGCGCGCTGGCCTACCTGGTTTTCCTGCTCCTGTATACCCCTTGCGTCGCCACCGTGGTCGCCATCCGCCAGGAGTTCGGACGCCGCTGGGCCTCCTTCTCGGTGTTCTACCAGCTGGTGGTGGCCTATGTGTTGGGCCTGGTGGCCTACCTGGTGTGGCCCTCGTGACCGATAAGCTGCTGGCCCTGTTGGAACGGCCCCGCACCACTGCCGAGCTGGCCCGCGAGCTGAAGACTGACGAGCAGGCCGTGGAAGGCCTGCTCTCGCTGCTGTCTGCCCGCAGCTACGTAGGCAAGGCCTACGACAGCTCGCCCACCTGCGGCACGGGATGCGGCAGCTGCAGCCTGCAGCGACTCTGCCCGGCCAAAGGCGTGGAAGCGCCCTTTCTGCCGGTCTGGCGGCTGACCGCCCGGGGGCAGGAAGCCCTCCTCAAAGCCCGAACCGCCGCCCGGTGAAGCGCACCGTTGTTAGCGCCCTGTTGGCGCTCACCCTGACGCTGGGCCTGGCGGCCCAGGAGAACCCCAACCGCATCGCCCTGCTGGCCGGCCTGTGGATGCAAAATTCGGCCGAGTACCGGGCCCTCTGCCTGCAGGCTTACCGCACCGCTACCCTGGACCTGGACCAGCGCCTGATGCTGAACGGGGGTAGCCCGCTGGTGCGCGAAAAAGTGCTGGTAGACGGGCGTCCGTGCTGGCGCGAGCGTCCCATGGCCGTGATCATGGACCTGGACGAGACGGTGCTCGACAACGGCGGCTACCAGGCCTTCCTTTACCTGAGCGGCCAGAGCTTCAAGCCGGCCACCTGGAGCGCCTGGCTCGACTACCAGGCCCGCGAGGAGCGGGCCCGCCGCTCGGTGCCGGGCGCGCTGGACTTCATCCGCCATGCCGAGGGGCGGGGGGTGAAGGTATTCTATATCTCCAACCGGCCCTCCAGCGGGCAGGAGTCGACCGCTTCGGTGCTCGAGCAACTGGGCGTCTCGCGCCCCGGCCCTGATCGACTGTTGCTGGAAGACAAGCCGGCCGACACCGTAGCAGCCGACCGCTGGGGATTGGGCGAATCGCTCACCCGCAGCCAGGGGGCCAAGGAGCGCCGGCGCATCCAGGTGCAGTTGGAGAACGCCGTGGTGGCCTACTTCGGAGACGACCTGGCCGACTTCGTGACCTACGTGAAGGGCTCCGACCCCGTGGCCGATCGCTTTGCGCTGGTGGAGGAGAACCGCCAGCGCTGGGGCACCGAGTGGTACGTGCTGCCCAATCCCAGCTACGGCAGCTGGTCGCCCGGGCAGACGCTGCCGGCGGACCCTTCAAGCTGGATCGATGACTTCGGGTTCGGGGACTCGCTGGTCGTCAAGTAGCGACCGGGTCGGGCGGCTCGGTCTTACGCCGGATAACAACCCCGCCCACCAGCACGCGGTCGGCCTCCACGGCGATGGCCTGGTTCTTCTCCTGGAAACCGGAAACCAGCTTTCGGGTCTCGAGCTCGGCCTTGATCTCATTGAGCAAGCTCTGAAGGACCTGGCTGTCCTCCCGGCTCAAATTGAGCGAGCCCAGCCGGTTGGCGATCTCCTGCAGGTTGCCGGCGCTGCCTCGAGCAGCGATGCTCCAGACCGTGCCCCGGGCTTTGGGCTCGGTCAGCTTCTGGTGCAGGTCCACCACCCTGGCCATCCAGGACGGGGCTCCAGGCCGGGCGGCCAGCTGCGCCAGGTGGCGCGACTGGGCCTCTACATCCCAGGTGCCGATAGCCGCCAGAGCCAGCGCGTCCAGTTCCTGAGCCGTGCTCAAAGTGGGGTGCTCGCAGAGCGCGCTGGCGGCGTTGTAGGGATCGCGAACCTTCCAATCGCGCAAGGCCCGGGCCGCCGCCCGGGTATCCGGCTGAGCAGCCAGATGGTCCAGCACCCACTCCCCCATGGCCTGGCGGTCCTCGATGTCTATTGAGTGCGAGGCCAGGCTCGTTAAGAGACCGCTCAGCGCCTGAGCCCGCTCCTGTCCGTTGGAAGCAGGCGGATTCTGGCAGGCCAGCTGAAAGACGGCGTGGTAAGCAAGGGCATCCTTGAGCTGCTTGTGCAGCTCCAGCAACGAAGGCACGAACGGGCCTTTGAGCTCGGCCAGGAAGCGCCGCTGGCCGCGCGGGTCCCAGCGGCTGATGGCCTGCAGGGCCAGCTGATCGTCGCTGACGTTGGGACTGGCCAGCACGATGGAGGCCGCCTGGTAGGCGTCGCGGGTCTGCCAGCGGCGCACCGTTCGGGCGGCACGCTGGTGGGAGGGGAGGTCGCCCAGGCGGTCGAGCGCCCAGTTGCCCAGGACCTGGCGATCCTTGGCGTCCACCGAGCGGCCCTCCAGGGTTTTGAAGAGCTGCTGCGAGAGCTGCGCCGGATCATTCGGGCTCTGGCAGGCGAGTTGGAAGACGCAATGGTAGGCGTCAGCGTCGCCGAGCTGCTTGTGCAGCTCCAGCAAGGAAGGCGCCAGCGGCCCTTGCAGGCCGGCCATGAAGCGACGCTGGCCCTCTCGACCCCAGCGGGTGATGCCCTGCAGGGCCTGCAGGGCCAGCTGGTCGTCGGCCCCGGTCGGATCGTTCAGGGCGATGGTGGCCGCCTGGTAGGGGTCGCGCGTCTGCCACTGGCGGATGGTGCGGGCGGCGCGCTGATGCGAGGGTTGCTCGCTCAGACGATCGAGGATCCAGTTCCCCAGGGCGGCGCGATCCTCGGCGTCCACCGAGCGGCCCTCCGAGAGCTGCTCTTCCACCTGCTCGGGGTCCACCCGGCGCGGCCAGAACGGCAGCCACCAGCGCGGGGCCGTCACTTCGGCCCCCGCCTCGACCACGTCACAAGCCAGCTCCTCCAGCTTTGGGCGCGGAGCAGGGCTGGCCGCGCGCACCGGATCGGTGTGACGGATCTCCATGCCTTGCAGCCTAGCGGTCGGGGCCGAAAGAAGTCAGAAATTGCGAAGGGCACAGGCTATGAGAAAGTATGCCATCCTGTCCCGGGGCTCGCAGGGCTACATCGTGCTGGCGGGCTACTCCGAGGGGGGTGCCTACTCACTCTGGCTACGCCATCAAGATCGACCAGAGCCAGATTCTGGTGCTATCGGCCTTCAGCGAGAAGCTGGGCTACGCCTACTTCGTGCCCGTCGACCACCTTGGCGGCCAAATCTACGAGTTCTTGTACGCTTTGAACATCTTCAACTCGTTCTGAGACTGGTTCAGAGCTGAATTCGCGTGCCTCCCCGTAAAAGACCAGCACTTGGACAAGCAAGCTGAGTCAGCGACTCTCGGCGAGGGACCCTTACCGAGCGCGCGTTCCCGCCCGGGAACAAACCAGCGCCTTCTGCCCTGGGAGGTGCTCAAGCCGCCTGAGGCCTGGCCGGGACCGCGTTCGGCGCCGGAGCGGGCTGAGGGTCGACCGGCTTCTTCGACTCCGGCCCCTCCTGGCGCGGACGACCGGCCGGCTCGAGCCCGAGCACCGTGCGCCCCAGCACTTCCATGCGCAAATTGCCATCGGGTGGAAGCTGGCGGGTTCCCTCGGCGGCGCCGAGCACCTGGCCGAGCTGCATATCGGGGTTTTGCAGAGCCGTGAAGCAGCGGTCCAGGCACGAGCCGATGCTGGCCGAGCTGGCCCCGTGGCCCACGTCGCCGACCGTGCCGGCCATCAGCGAGAGACCATCCGGGCTGATGTCGGGGCGGGCTTTGAGGACACTGCAGGCCTTGAGGAAGAGGAAGGGGGTCTGCTGTCCGCCCATGGGACCGACCGCCCCGTGGATCGAGTCGTAGAGGCGAAGCATGCTGTCAGGGCGGGTGTCAGGGCCGCGCAGGGACATCACCTCCATCGACTCGTCCGAGCACTGCTGGGCCAGCGAGGCGGCCACGGCGGCCGGGAAGTAAGGCTTAATCTTGTCAAAGAAGCTTTGCTTCATCAGCTCGAGCTCGGGGGGCCTCAGATCACGCCGCTTGGAGAGCAGGCTCAGCATCTTGGGATCGCGGGTATTGTCCAGGTCGATGGGGCGTAAATCGGGGCGGGCCGCCAGGGTAGCCCGCCGGTTGGGGTCAGCCAGGCTGGGGCGGAGGAACTTGTTGCCATGGATGTCCTCCTCGAACAGGTCCTCCTCGCGCAGGTCGGGTCGCAGGCTCAGCATCTTGGAGATCTCGCCGCTCTTGTCGGCGTTGCTCACCCGCAGCGCCTCTCGAGCCGTCATGTGGCCGCGCGAAGAGCGATGGGCCGAGACGTTGCCGCCCCTCGAGTCAAGCGCCTGCAACTCGGCATCGGTCAGATCGGCGACTTTCTTGTTCTCGAGCAGAACGCTGAGGTAGGCGTCGTGGCGCGCGTCGAGCGAGCGCCGTCGACCCACCTGCTCGGGACCGCGGTCGAGGGGCAGCTCGAGAGCGGTGGGACCGGCCGGCTCGCCCACCGGCAGGCGAGTCGGGGCGAAGGTCAGGGGCTGGGAGGGGGCGGCTTCGCGAATGTTCATGGTCTGATCTCGGGGCGGGCGGGGCGTTCATCTAGGGGAACAATGTAAACTTTGTATGACAGCAAACCCAAGCAACGTCCTGTTGACACAGAATTAAGGACACAAAAAACTGCCCCCGTCGAGCCCGAGGGATGTTCCAGGCAATTGCCCCGCGCATGCGCAGGCCAGTCGGGTGGATCACGGCCTGATCCAGGCAAGTGCCCCGCGCATGCGCAGGCCAGTCGGGTGGATCACGGCCTGATCCAGGCAAGTGCCCCGCGCATGCGCAGGACAGTCGGGTGGATCAGGCAGGAGGGGGGGAGCAGTCCGGTTTGGAACCTGTCACAGGCGTGTCTCCCTCCTCGTTCAAACTGGTCAACCGGCTGATGGTGCTGTGCTGGCGCCTGGGCCTGGGCCGTCTCATCAACTGCAGCCCGGCGCGCCTGGGACGGATCATGGTGTTGCGCGTCACAGGCCGCAGAACCGGCCAGCCCCGCCTGACTCCGCTCAACTACGCCCCCGGCGACGGCGAGGTTTCCTGCGTGGCCGGGTATGGCGAAAAGAGCCACTGGTTGCGCAACCTGCAGGCCAACCCTGAGCTCGAGGTCTGGCTTCCCGACGGGCGCTGGAGTGGGCGGGCGGTGCTGGTGGAAGAGCCCGAGACACGGCTCAAGGCCCTGCGCAGGGTGCTGCAGAACAGCGGCTTTGCGGCCAGGAGCCTGGCCGGGGTGGATCCCTTCGCGCTCTCAGACGAGGAGCTGGAGCAGAAGACGGCCGAGTATCGGGTGGTGCGCGTCGTGTTGCTGGGGCCTGTGGTGGGGCCGGGAGGGCCCGGGGACCTGGCCTGGCTGCTCTGGCTCGGGCTGGGGCTTGCGCTGCTGGTCGTCAGTCGATGGTAAGCTCGGTCCAGGTCATCCTGTACGTGGCCTCCCAGCCCGCCAGCCGCGATTTCTACAGCCAGGTCCTGCAACGGAGCCCGGTGCTGGACGTGCCTGGCATGACCGAGTTCGAGCTCCCGGGCGTCAAGCTCGGCCTGATGCCGGAGAGCGGCATCGCACGCATCCTCTGCCCCGCCCTCCCCTATCCCAACCAGGGTCAGGGGATCCCGCGCTGCGAGCTGTACCTCCAGGTGGACGATCCCGAGGCCTGGTTGCAGCGCTCGCTGCAGGCAGGAGCCCGGCCGGTCAGCCCCGCCCAGGAGCGCGACTGGGGTGACCTCGCCGGCTACGTGGCCGACCCCGACGGGCATGTGCTGGCCTTCGCCCGCAGACTCTGACAAGGTAAGGTTTTTTCCGGGCCGCCCTGGACAGGGCCGAGAAGGTTGGCTGCCCGGCCGAGCTGACTCAACTGCGCGGCTCTCCAGCAATCGGGCCACCCTGGACCGACTGCTGGAGCGGTCACCCAGATCTTGAGCCGGCTGCCCTCGGCCCTGGTGGCCGAAGACGTGGACGCGGCCCTCCTGCGCCTGCTCGAGGTAGGCCCCAACAGCGCCATCCGGACACCGAGCAGGTCGTCATCGTGGGCTCGGTGAGGGTCAAGAAGCGCGAAGAAGGGGCTGCCTGAGAACCCCGGGAAGAGGCCTACCTTGGGAGGGCAGTCGGTTATGGAACAATCAGCCGGGTGGGACGCCATCCAGGGCGCGCTCGAAGGGCTCTATCCGGGACAAGAGCCCTTGCATTACGGCACCGTCATCAAGCACCGCCTGGGCGGGCCCGACCCGCTCGACGGGGTGTCCATCTACCGTGCCGAGCAGCCCGAGCCCCACTGGCACTATGTCTCCTTCGGGTTCAGCGAGCTCTACGAGAAGGAGAGCGAGAACACCGAGTGGAGCGGTTTCGGCTTCGAAATGACCTTCCGGCTCAAGCGCACTTCTGACGAGCCCCCGATCTGGCCCGTGGGCCTGATGCAGAACCTGGCCCGCTACGTGTTCAACAGTGGCAACGTCTTTCACAATGGCGACTACATCGACCTGAACGGGCCCATGGCCCTGGAGGAAGAAACCCGCTTGACGGCCGCTGCCTTCACGCCCGATCCCGACCTTCCCGACCCTCTCGAGACGCCCCACGGCAAGCTGCAGTTTCGCCAGCTGGTGGGCCTGACGGCAGGCGAGCTTTCGGCCTGCAAGACCTGGAAGACCTCGGGCGTGCTCGAGCTGTTGCCGGCCAGGGCGATCACCGACCTTCAGCGCAGCTGTCTGACCGAAGACTCCCGCTCCCGCCAGCTGATCCGGGAGGGGCGCGAGCAGGACGGCTCGCGCACGGGGTTTCTCTACGTCGAGCAGGGTGAGCTAAAAGTGGAGAACGGCCAGTGCGAGCTGACCGTGGGCGCCCTGGCGGTGGACGAGTTGCAGGCCCTCCTGCCGGGTCGCATCGGCTTTGAGCGCCCCCTGGCCATGCAGTCTGCGCGAGGAGCCTGGAAGTTCGTCCCGGCCCCGGAGGTGAGCTTCAGCGACCAGGAAATCCGCCTCACGCCCCAGGCCGCCCGGGCGCTGGGCGCGGCGCTGCGGGTCAAAGCGGGCACATACTGCGTCCGGGAGGCGCCCGAGCTCACCATCCGGGTGGTGCCGACCCCCATCCGCGACCATCAGGGCGAGATCGTGAGGGTATTGGGAGAATGAAACGGACCGGCGTAACCTTCATTGAGGTCCTGGCCATCCTGGCTTTTCTGGCCTTGCTCGCGGCCATCATCGTGCCCAACTTCATCAGGGCCAAGCCGCGCGGCACCACCACCGCATGCAAGTCCAACCTGAAAAACATCGCCACGGCTCTGGAGATGTTCAGCGTGGATGAGAAGGGAGCCTATCCCGCCACGCTGGCCGGCCTGACTCCCAACTACCTCAAGATCATCCCCAACTGCCCCAGCGCTAACTTCGACTCCTACAGCCAGAGCTACGAGAGCCACGTCCGCCCTCTGGAGAAGCCTCGCGTCTTCTGCCAGGGCTATCACCCTCCCAACCAGGAGTGCGAGGCCAATCTCGTCAAGCTGAACGAGCGCTCGGCGCTCGACCCGGAGATCCGCTGCCCGCTGGCCGGACCTTACAAGCTCATCGAGAGTGAAGCCTCGTTCACGGTCTTCTGCCAGGGTGAGAACCACAAGGCGGCCAACCTGGCCACCGACTTCCCCAAATACACCAGCAGTCAGGGTCTGATCGAGCGCTGAGGTCAGGGAATTTTCATCCCCCCCGGGTAAGCTCGGGGTATGCTGGTGAACTTTACCATGGCGCAGCCCGCCTCGCAGCTCGAGCGCAGGCCTCCGCCCGGCGCGCGAGCGACCGAAGAGGTCGAGTCCGACAGCGTATGCCTGACGCCACGAACGAGCCCGGCTGAAGAGAAACCAGAGCCACGCAAAGGCTGGAAGAAGGCCGTCGCGGGCGGCCTGATGGCGGCCACCGCCGTGGCCGGTGTGATCGGCGTGGTGATCAACTCTCCCGAGAGCATCCTGGAGAAAGAGCAACCCATCGAGGTCGGGAACCGCTACGGCTCCTTCTCGTTCGAGCAGAAGGTCTTCGCCATGCAAGACCGAGCCCTGGAGGTGGTGCTCGAGTTGCCCGAGTCCATGCGGGGACGGGGCGACGTGGCGGTGCAGATCCATGCCCGCGACTCGGCAGGAGCGGTGCAGTGGACCACCTGGACGGCCGGCATCCCGGTCAGCGAGAACCCGGGTTACGACGCCGCCAACGGCCGATTAACGCTGACTTATGACCCGACTCCCCGCGGCGAGAGCATCCAGGGGCACACCGACCCGACCTTCGATCCGGCCCGACTGCTGCACGGCCTGAAGGTGGGCATCAACTCTCCCGTGGACGGAACCGTGCGCCTGCTGCAAGCCCGCCTGATCAAGGTGGGCCCGGGCGATACGGCTCGCGCCCAGGAGCGACCGCTGCTCAAGACCTCGCCCGACGCGCCTCGCCCCCTGAAGCTCGACCAGGTAAAGCACGGGGTGAGCCAGTACATCCGCTACGGCGACCTGCACGATTTCGAGCAGGTGAAACCCGAGTTGGAGCGGACCTTCGCGGCCCAGCAGAAGAACGGGCTGGATAGCTTCCGCTGGATGGGCGGGCTGGACGTGCGCCAGACCGCCGGAGGCATCCGGCTGGGCGAGCGCGAGCACGAAGCCATGCGCCAGGCGCTTGAGCTGTCCGAGCGCTATGGCCAGAAGAACTTCATGTTCACCGTGCTCGACGGGGCCATCCCCAACCAGACGGTGCAGCAGGCCATGAACGAGCCGCAAGCCCGCCGGGAGCTCGTCGAGGCCCTGCGCCCCTTCGTGCGCGAGTTCGGCGAACGGCCCATCGTGTGGGATCTGGTTAACGAGATCCACGGCGTGAGCGGGGTGACCGAGGCGGGTCGCCAGGCCCTGGTCAACGACCTGGTGGAGCTTTTCGCCCAGGAAGCCCCCGGGGCGACCCTGACGGTTGGAGTGCAGAACTATCGCGAGCTCTCGCACTGGACCTACCTGGCCGAGCGTTATCCGGACCAGAAGTTCCTCTACACGTTCCACCTCTACGAGCCGATGGCCAACGTGCCAGCGGCCTGGGAGCTGAACCTGCCCCCCAACGCCGAGGTCGGCATCACCGAGGCCGATCCGGCCCGGGGGATACGCGCTCAGGTACGCCAGGCGGCCGACAAGGGCTACTCCTGGATGCTCTTCTGGGAGGACGCGCGCTTTGATTACCAGCCGGACGGACACGCCAGGGCGTTGCGCTGAGACGCCCGTCGATCCAGAAGCTACACGGAATCCTCCAGAGCCTGCTTGAAGGACAGCCAGACATTCTGGCTGGATTTTTGAAGCTCCTCGCTCAGAACGGTGGGTTTCTCCAACTCCAAAACCAGATAGTCGTTGACCTCCTCCAATTTGGCGAAGCGAGCCGCCATCGACCGCTCGGGAGTTGGCTCGACGAGCGTCTCCCCGGACTCCAACTCGCCCTGAAGCTGGCTCATTTTCTTCAGCGAGCCGACAATACTCCTGTTGATAAATCCGATCAGGCTTCTTTCAGCCCCCCCTGTTAGCTTCTAGACATGCTACCCATCATGGGGGGAACTCTGTCCTTTGCCGCACCGCGGCCGGCCGCCCTGGCCGGCGACGCCGTGGACCAGGTCATGCGCGGACAGACCCCGCCCGGGGCCGAGGGCAAGGCGCTGCGCCAGGGCCTGATCCGCATGGCCCGGCTCTCGGGCAGCAGCGAGGAGGCGGCTGCCGCCCTCAAGGAGCTGCTCCCCGAAATGCCACAGGGCAGCGAGTTTGCCCCAGCCCTGAACCGCTACCTCGAGCGCCTCGAAGTTTGCCAGGGAGATCTCGCCTCCGGGCGCCTGGCCTTCGAGCACTACGAAAAGGAGCCGGCCATGGCCGGCCACTTCCGGGCTCTGGCCGAGGTCACCCCGGGCATGGTGGGGCAGACCCTGGCCCACTCGGAATACCTCAGAACCCACAGCCAGCCCGGCCGTGAACGCGAGCGCATGGTGCGCCAGTGGGTGGACACGCTGCGTGAGCACGGTTTTACCACTCCCGAGGAGGTGGCCGCCCACCTGGCCGCGCCTCCGCCCGCTCCCGAGCCGGAGCCCGCGCCTGAGCCCACGCCAGCACCCGCGCCCGAGCCGGCTCCGGTCGAGCCCCCCAGCCCGCGCGAGCTGGCCGCCAGGCTGCTGGCCGGCCAGCCGGTTGACGGCCTGACCGACAAGAAGCTGGGCTCCAGCCTGGACAGCATGAGCAACTACCTGGGCAGCCTGGAGCAGGCCGAGCAAGAGCTGAAGACCCTGCTGCCCACCCTGGCCGCCCGGCCGGATGCACCCGGACGACTCAAGCAGTATCTCCACCTGCTCGAGCTCTCCGAACAGGCCGAACCGGCGCGCGAAGGCTTCCTCTACGTGGACGGCAAGGGCGCGTCCCACCTCAAGGCGTTGGAGCTGATGCTGGGCGAGAACCGCCCCCTGGAAGACTTCAAATGGCTCGACTCCCAGCTTGCCCCCACCGCCGATCGCGAGCAGGCGACCCGGCGGTATCTGAGCTTCGTGCAGCACACCGACGACCGCGCGACCTACGAGCGCAACCTGGCCCTGCCGCCCGAGGCATCCGTCAAACTCGAGCGCCTGCTCGAGGTAGGGATGGGCGTGGACGAGGCCCTGACCGACCTCGAGCACCTGAGCCAGAACGGATTCAAATCTGACGATTTTGCCATGCTGCGCAGCCTGCGCGAGCGCACTCCGACCGGGGCCGAGACCCTGAAGGTGCTCGACTTCCTGCGCGGAGCGCCCTCGCCCGAGGCCAGGACCGACCGCCAGCGCACCTACCTCAAGCTGGTCGAGGTGGGGGACAATCCCGACCAGGCTCTCAAAGACCTTGAGTGGCTGGCCACCGACCGCCCCGCCGGCGGGCTGGAGCAGGCCGCCGAGACCTACCTCGAGCTGCTCGGACGCGTCGACCGCGACCACCACGACGAGCTGCGCGACTGTTATCAGAAGCTGCACGAGAACGCTCCTCCGGCCCAGAGCCCGGGGGGCTGGTTTCGAAAGCCGGTCACCTACGAGGGGGCCTTCGGCACGCTGCTTGAGTTCGACCCCGATCCCGAGCAGGCCCTGACCGACCTGCGCCTGTTGCAGAAGCACTCGGCCCACAATCTGCGAGGCGGCCTGTCGGACCTGAAGGACCTGTTCAAGATGGCCAACGCCCGGGACTCGGAGGCGGTCCGCCAGGCTTACGAGTTGCTCCAAAAGCCCCCCCGCTTTCTCGACCACGACCGGCTCAAGAAGCTGGTTATCCAGCTCTCGCGCGAGACCGATGACCTGGGGCTGGGCACCCGCATGGCCGCCTTGCTGGCCCAATCGCGCACCGAGGGCGAGTTCCGCTCGCGTCGCTCGGTCTTCAGCGAGTACCTCGAGCTGGGCAACTCCATCGCCCAGACCGTGGGCCTGCTGGAGACGGCCGAGCGCTGCCTGCCACCCACCGACGATCTGCTCAAGATCCACCCCGTGCTGCTCGAGCACAACAAGAACCGCCCGCCCGAGCTGGTCTCCACGGCGCTCGAGCAGGCCGCCGGCGCGCTGGCTCGAGGCAAGGTGGAGGGACAGTCGAGCTCGGGTCTGTTTCGCGCCTACCTCAACCTGCTCTGCCGGGCGGAGCAAAATGAGCAAGCCGAGGAGTTGGGCCAGGTTCTGAAGACGCAAGGGGAGTCAGCCTACTCGATGACCCGCATGCTCGAGCCCATGCTCGATGGCTGCGACTCGGTGGGGCGAGCGGTGCAAGAGTACGCTTTCGTGCGCGATCAGAGGACCGAGCACTGGCCCGACTGTCCGGCCGAGCTCGAGGATCTGACCCGCACCCACGCGGGCACGCTGCTGGTCTTCAAGCAGACCGGCCGGCACAACCCGTACGAGGCGGCCCGCTCGCTCTTGCTGTGGAGCTTCGAGCACCGCAACATCGGGCCGGTGGAGCTGATCACCGAGGTGGGCCGTCGTCTGGTGATGGGGGCCGAGGTCGAGAAAGCCAAAGCCGAGGCCCTGGAGCACTTCGAGAACGGCGGGCGCATCAAGGACAAAGAGGACCACCTGGTGATCGGTGGGGTGCGCATCGGCAAGAAGGAGGGACAGGCATGAACGTCAGCGAGTCGAGCTTGCTGCCCTACGAGCGGGAGCGGCGCGGGCGGCGGCTGCAAGTGGCGCAGTCGGTGGCCATGGGGGCAGCCAGCCTGACCACCGGGCTGACCAGCGTGGCCGCCGGGCAGGTGGCCCAGGGCAGCCTGGGCGGCTTCATGCTCGACCAGCTCAGCCCGGGCACCGCCGCCGACGCCTGGATGCCGCTGCGCATCGCCTCGGGCGTGCTGGCTGCGGCCAACCTGGGGGTGGCTGCCTACAGAGTCTTTGGCGGCGAGGAATCTCCCGGCCCCTGGCGGATCGCCAGCGCGGCCGGCAGCTTCGTGACAGCCGCCGGTCTGGCCGGCCAGGCCCTGGGATGGGGGCCGTGGACGGCGGCCGTAACCGGTTTGGGAGTGGTGGCCACGGTGGTCACCCAGACAGTTCAAACCTACACGGGAGCGAGGTGAACAAGCAATGAAAGTGGATAACGTGCCCTACAGCGAGAGACGGTTGCAGACCACGGCCAAGCACGTGAGTCGAGCCGTCACCGATGTGGCGGATGCTTTCGTCACGGGGCTGACCATCATGCAGCCCAACACGCCCGGGTTGACCTGGCTCAACATCGGCATGGGCGTCGGTCACGCGGCCTTCGGCATCAGCCGGCTGAGCCGGGCGACCGACGAGAGCATCACGCCTCTGCAAAAGCAGAAGTTTCTCACCCAGGCCTTCGGAGAGGGCTTGCAGGTGGCCGGCTACGCGGGTCTGGCCTTCGGCCTGGGGGCCTGGGCTCTGCCCATCGTGGCCACCGGTGCCATCGTCAGCAACTTTGCCTATTTCCATTAAGAGGAGAGCTCAATGAACGTGGTAAGCACGGCGCCCGTAGCGGCCAGCTCGGGCTCCAATCAAACCTACAGCGACCGGGTGCGCACCAGCCGCCTAAAAGGAGCCATCTACGCCGGCGTGGGCGCGCTGGACGTGTATGCCGCCACGGCCAGCACGCTGGCCCCGGACGGCTCGGTCTTCAAGAACATGGGGGGCTGGGTGTGCGGAGCCATGGCCGCCGGGCACGCGATCTACGCTGTGACCAACCTGGTGGGCTTCGAAAGAGACCGCTGGGGAGAAGAGCACATGGCCCTCAACCGCCCACCCCAGCGTCAGTTGATCGCGCTCGGCCACGGCATCACCGCCCTCGGCTTTGCCGGCCTGGCCTTCGGCGCGGGCGTCATGGCGCTGCCCCTGGTGGCTCTGGGCGAGGTGGCCGGGGTGGTGGGCGAGTACCTCAACTCCAAGAGCCAGTCCTGATCACCAGACGGCCAGTGGGCAATGCTCGAGGATGGTCCGGTCTTTGGTGACCAGGGGCCAGTCGCGACACAGGGCCTGGCCTGCGATCAACCGGTCGAACGGGTCGCGCGTCCAGTCCTCGTGCCCGGATCGAGCCACGACCTCGGGGAAAGGCCAGGTGCAGATCTCCAGCCCGAGGTCCTGGCGCAGGGCCATGAGGATGGCCGGGGGCTCGACCAGGATCCGGCCTCGCTCGCGCAGGAAATGGAGCTCGAGCGCAACCATCGGGGACACCCAGAGGGCTCGCGAGGCCAGCAGGGCTCTCGCGTCCGGGCTGATCAACTGGGCCTCCCCCGCGTAGAGCCAGACGACCACGTGGGTATCTAGGTAGGCTCCGGGTTCCATTCCGAGGACCAGTCGACGTGGACCAGCTCTTGCGGATCCCCGACGATGCAGGAGCGACGTTCGAGCCGATCCAGCGCATCGGGCTCCACCACTCGGGTCAGCCGGATCCGGCTTCCTTTGCGCACGAGCTCAACCGGCTCACCAGACTCGACCAGCTCGTCCAGAATGCGATACAGATTTTCCCGCAAGGCGGTTGCTGTTACTTGCCTGGCCACACTTCAACTATAGACCGGCCCGTAACGTACGTCAACCAAACCAAAACCGTACGCCTTAGATTTTGCCCGCTTGCTGGTAAGCTATCCAGGTATAGTAGCTGCCCAGCAGTCCCAGCACGAGCAGGAAGGCGAAGAAGACGCGCTTCATCCCCTCCTGGCGCGAGATGATGCCGATGGCGCCCATCACCAGGCACATCTGCAAGAACAAGGTGCCCTGATCGAAGACGTCGCCCACCTTGCCCAGCTCGCGAGCCACCCGGTCGAACTGCTTGGCCCCCGGCACCTGGCCCAGCTTGCCATCCACTTCCTGGACCCAGTTCTCCTTGCCCACCTTCTCCGACCCCTCCAGGATCTCGGTCTTCTCTTTCTCGTAACGTTCGACTTTGGTTCTCAGTTTGGCCACCTCGGCCTCCACCGCGCTCACCTTGGACTTGTCGACCGAGCCGGTCTCGATCATGGTGGTCATGAAGTTGGCCTGACCCTCCACCAGGGTCTGCTTGATCCCCTTGCTCTGGTACCAGAGGTAGGCTCCCGCCTTCTCGTTGGCGGCCAGAATCTCGTCGTCGCCGTACTTGCCGGCCCCCAGGTCGCAGATGGCCAGCACCGCCGCAAAGATGGCCAGCACCACTCCGAACAAAATCTCCCAACGCTCTGAGGACCTGTCCTCCTTCTCCTCCTCCGCCATGACGGGCTCCCTTCAAAAGAATGCGCCAGCGAGTTCGGCTTGCCGAGGAAATCCGCCTTCCAAGAACAAATGCTCCCTTATGAGCGGCACGCTGGGCAGGACCCGCTACGATTTCGCCTGGGAGATCCTGCGGGTCTTCATCGAAGGCGACTCCCCCATCGATCTGCCCGCCCTGGCCTTCGATGAGCGACGCGAAGCCCGCAAGTTTCTGGCCGACTACGGTTACGACCTGGATCAAGATGACGAGCGTGACGAGGCTCACCGGGTCCATCTCGAAGCGGTGGCGTTCATCAAGCGCTATTTCAGCGACGGGTTGACCGTCCCGGCCGAGGTGGAGCGGCCTCAAGATCTGGTTGACCTCCTGATGTGGGCCTCCAGCCCCGAGCGCGACAACTTGCAGATGTGGTCGTGCGCGGTGTTGCGGGTGATGCACACCATCAGCCACCTCAACCACACGATCCGGTCCGAGTTCTACCACGAGATCAAAAGGCAGATCCTGGATCGTTTCAGCCATCACATCTTCAAGGACGGCGACACGGGCCAGCTCAGCCTGGGTCGGGGGCCCGAGGCGGTGGCCCTGGAAGGGGTCTACTTCAAGGAAGACAAGAGCCGCGACAGCCTGATCCTCAAGCTGCTGCACAAGCCCAACAACGTGGCCCAGGACGTCTACGACCGGCTGGGTATCAAGCTGGTGGTGCCCGAGCAGCTCGATGCGCTGCTGGTGTTGCGCTACATGCGCAAGCACAACCTGGTGATCTTCGCCAACGTGACGCCCGGGCGCTCGCGCAACAACATGCTCGACCTGGACCGATTCCATCAGCGCTTCGAGGACGATCACCCGCCCGAGCTCGATTTCGAGGACTATGCCGTGCAGCACCACCACGAATCGGTCCAGGCTCCTGATCTGGTCCTCGAGAACCCTTACTCCAGCCCCGAGTACCGCTCGATTCGCTTCACCTGCCGCCACCTGGTCAAGGTCCAGAGCCCCACCTTCAAGATGGCCCAGAAGATGCGCGCCTATCTGCAGCGTTTCCACGTGGGGCCCGAGTTGGAGGCAATGTTGGAGGAGCTGGAAGAGCGCTCACCGCGCGAGCAGCACTTCCTCTTTCCCTTCGAAGTGCAGCTGATGGATCTTCACAACCATGGACAGAGCCTGAACGGAGCTTCCTCCCACGACGAGTACAAGGCCCGTCAGCTCAAAGCGGCCCGCCTGCGGGTCATGGGCAATCTGCTGAAACCCTCTTGAGCAGGCGGCCTCGCCGCTCTTGTAGCGCTCGACGCAGCGAGGCAGGCAGGTCGCGCCGGCCCAAAACCCCTTCCACCAACTGCAGCGCAGCCACGTAGTCCTTGCGGTGATGCTCGAGATGCTTGGCCAGCTCCACCCCGGCGGCCGGGTCGTGCGGGTGCTCGGTCAACAGCTCGGCCCACAGGTTGGCCGCCCCGCCCTGATCGCCGGCCCGGCGCCGGGCCCGGGCCACCCGCAGGGCGGCCGAGCGGCGGTGCACCGGAGGCAGGCTGCGCGAAAGGGCGCGCTCCATCAACTGCCAGCCCAGCTTCTGCAGGCCCAGCTCCTCCAGCCAGCGCCCCAGCCCGAAGTCGGCCAGCCCCTCGCGGGGTTGCTCGGGCTGCTCCAGGCAGCCTCTCAGGGCCCCCACCAGGCCCATCAGGGCCAGGAGATCGCGGCGATTGTGCTCCAGGACGCGGCGCAGCGAGCCCAGGTTCTGCGAGCGCAGGAAGTTGAAGTAGATGCGCGGGATCAGCCAGCCGGGCACGTCGTGGCTGCGGGGCTGGCCCAAAAGCTCGGTTTCCAGCGTCTCCAGGCGACAGTCGGCATAGCTCGACCCCCAGATGCGCCGGCAGGGGTGCAGCAGGTCAAGATGCGGGATGCTCTCCAGGTCGACCTTGAGCCGCTTCATGATAAAGCGGGTCTGCAGGAGCTGCATGTCGAAACTCTTGCCGTTGTAGGTGACCAGCCCCCCGCAGCCCTCCAGCCGCTCTTTGAGGTAGCCCAGCAGCGCCGCCTCCTCCTTGTACTCGCGCATCAAGAGCTGCTCGACTACCAGGCGGCCGTCCTCCACCCAGGCAAGCCCGATCAAGAAGGCGTAGGTGCCGGTGCCGCCCGAAAGACCGGTGGTCTCGGTATCCAGGAAGATGACCCGCTCGGGGTCGAGCTCGGGCAAGCCCAGGCGCTCGAGCCAGGAGCGCGAGAAGCCGCGCACCGAGGTGAGCGGCCAGGGACCGTGGGCGTGACCGGTATCGGCCTCCCAGGAGCGCCGCAGGAAGGGTCCATCCTCCTCGCGAGGATCGGGCGGCTGGGCAGGCGCGGCCGGTCGGGTGCGCTGCAATAGCTCGAGCTGGCGCCGCACCGAGCTCAACGCAGAGCCTCCTCGATGCGGGCCTTCAGGCCCACCAGCTCGTGGCCCGAGGCCTGGCACAGCGAGAGGCCGTGGTGCAGGTCGCCCTCGCGCATGGCCTCCAGCCCCTCCATGTAATTGCTCATTTGCTCGATGAAAAAATGCACGTAGGCGTCCAGAGCCTCGTTCTGGCCCGTGAGCGGGCTGACCTGGGCCTCGAACTGGCGCCAGATATGATCGGCCCGGTCCATCTGCTTGTCGATCTCCGCGATCAGCTCCTCGCGAATGGAGGAGCCGAGCTCGACGCCAGCCACCAGTTGCTCGAGCCGGGCCAGGTGAGCCGGCGAGCCTCCTCGCGGCGGGCCGCCGGTGATGTCGGTGTATTCGGTGGGGCCGGTGCTGGAGCCCAGCACCGCCTTGCAGGAGCGACAGAATCCCTGGCCGGGCGGATTGACGGCTCCGCACCGAAAGCAGGAGACCTGTAGGGGGGCCTGAGCCCCCAGCGACTGGCGCGAGGCCTGCACCAGCTCGATCATCCGGGGCAAAGTGGCATCCAGCCGGAGCCACCCCTGCAACAGGTGCGCGGGGTCGTCATCTTGCAAGAAGCGGGCCATCTCGGCGTAGGCCTCGCCCTGGGCCGCCAGGAGCTCGGCCAGCTCGCCCCCGACCTCGGACAAGAGCTCCTCTTGCAGATTGCGGTTGTGCTCCAGGGCGCGCTCGAGATCCTGACGTGAGGCCCGCCCCCGGGATACCTGCAGCACCAGCTCGCGCAGCAGCTCGAACTGGGGTGCCTCGGCCAGCCTGGCCATCTCGAACTCCAACCGGCGCCACAGCTCATCCAGGCCCTGGCGCACCCGCTCGAATCCGCCCTCCAGGGCACCCAGCGGAGCGGTGCGAGGGCTCTCGGCGTAGAGGGGAGCCACCCGGGTCAGCTCGCGACCGAGCTCGCGGGTGGCCGTGTCGGTTCGCGACCATTCCGCCTCGAGCAGGGGGAAGAGCGACAGCTCGCGCACTGAGCGCACTTCGTTCTCGTAGTGGTAGAAGGTCTGCTCGACCTGACTCCACAACTGGCGGATCAGCTCGCGATCGGCCTCGGGGTGAAGCCGCTCCTGGCCCAGACGCAGCTCGTTGACAAAAGGCATGACAGACTGGGCTCGAGCCACTTCCTCGAAGGCCCGCAGACTGGTCAGCATGCCGGTGGAGCCGGCTCCCAGCAGCTTCAACCCGTCCAGCAGAGCCTGGGGGCTGCTTTCCTTGAAGGCCTGAGCCACCGCGCCCAGACCGGCGCGCATCTGGGCCAGCGGCTCGACGGAGGGGTGGACCAGGTCGGGTCTGTCATAGAGGCGTCGAAACCGCTCCACGTTGAGAGCCAGGCCTTCCACCACGTTGATGGTAGCGCTCAGCCGGGACTCGAGCTCGACCGGGCCCAGGGCGCCGTTGAGAACATTGATGCCCACCTTGATGAACTGGTCTACCCCGCTGACCGGCGAGAAACGCGGACGCTTCTCCTCCTCGGCTCGCAGCTGGGCGGCCAGCTCCTGACAGCGTCCGGCCGTGCTCATGACCGTGCCGAGGGCGTCTTGCAGCCCGCGCTGGCGCCCTTCCCGGGCAGCCTGCAACAGTCGATCCAGGGCCTGCTCCTGAGCCTCGAGCTCGGCACGATACTGGCGCTGCAACTCGGCCACGGCCCGGTCGATGACGATGCTGACAGCCACCCGCTCAAAAAGGAAACGGTGATCACGGCAATAGGAGAGGGCGGCCCGGCCGGCTTGCTCGAGATCGGAAAGCTCGGCCTGCCCCTCGCCAAATCTTCGGCCGAGATCGCCGAGATGGGCCAGGACGGGTGCCACAAACATCGGGCCAAACCCCTCGGGAGCAGCCAGACAGCTGCATCATGGTAGTTCCCTCCAGTTGCGCGCAACAGGAGACTTACTGAAAGCGCTTCGCCATCGGAAGCGAGCTTTGCTTCTCAGATCGGCTTTGAAATTCCTTCAGCCCAGCCCGTTGGGGGGAATCAACGTGGTGGAGACGGGCATGTTCACCGTCGGATAGCCAAAGTAACCACCCATGATGTCGGGACGTGGGAAGATGTTGTCCCACTGGGTACCAAACGGGTTCGTGGTCAGGGCCGCGGCCCCCGGCTGATAGGGCGGGTAGATCAGGTCGGTGGTCACCATGACCTCTTGCACGCGATCTCCGAAAGCCTTGTAGGCCACCAGTCCGTCCCAGCCCGAAGCCTGCCGAACGTTCATCATGTTAGCCAGAGTCTCCACCGGACGCGTGCTGCCGTCCGGGTAAGTGATGAAGAACTCTTTGCTGTCGGCGTTGAAGCGCAGCCGGTCGTTTTGCTGCAGCGTCCACCACACCGTGGTCCGCTCATTGGCACGTCCGTCGTGATTGAGGTGCGGATCGGTGGAGCTAAAGTGATAGGTGGCCTGGGCTCCCGGGTCGCCGGTAAGGCGCAGGGCCACCACCTGGCTGGCCGATGCCCAGCTGCTCACTGCTTCGAATGGGGGCAAGTTGGGATAGGCCACCTGCCCGTTCTGGACCTGAGCATAGGACTCCACGCCCCCGGTCGGCGGGGTACAAGGGTGTTGGGTGGCATAAGGCTGCGTTCCGTAGGAAACCGGCTCGGAGGGCTGGTAGCTGATCGGTTGGGTGGGCTGGGGATTGTATGGCTGATAATAGGGTTGATACGAGCTGACCGGCTGAGAGCCATAGTCAAAAAGACCAGTCTGATAGCCCTCCAGGCTGTAACTGTAAGGCTGGCTGTAGGTGGGGGCGTAGGCCTGGGGATGGCTGTAGGCCGGCTGGCTGGAAATGCTATGTCCAGGAGGGCTTTGCATGGGGAAGGGATTCTGGGCGAACATGCTCTGCTGGAAGTATCCCTGGTAAGCAGTGGGGGAACCGTAGACGTAAGGATTCCCAAAAGCCTGGCTGACATCGTAGCTGCCCATGGGCGGCTGGACGTACTGGGGCGGCGCCGGGGCCGGGGCCTGGTACTGGACCCCGTTGTATGGGAACTCCTGGCTGGCGCAGCCGCAGGCGGCCTGAATCTGTCCATAGTGAACATTGTTCCAGGGGGAGGCGTTCAGGTTCCACACGGCCTGATTGAGGTAGCCGCTGGCCTGCGGCGTGGACCCTAGATAATTGTAGCTCGGACCCTGTCCGGCGATGCCGAAGAAATTGTAGCCCGGGCCCTGTCCGCTGGGAAGCTGCCCGGAATCGACCTGAGGCGGCGGCCCGGTCATGAAGCCCGCCAAACTTCCCACAGTCATCAGGGCCATCGCCCCCGAAGACATCCCGAAACCCGTGGTCAGAAACCCGACAGCCGGCAGAGCACCCAGCATGAAGCATCCTCCTCGTGTTGGCCTGGGGGGATAGACTCCCCAGTATCATGATTCTACCGCATAATGTCTAGCAGTCCAGGGGTCAGGTGTTCCCAAATCGCTCGCGCAACTTGCGGTAATCCTCCTCGGACAGGTGGTCGCGCAGATGGTCGAAGTTCTGACGGGCCTGGTTGACGTCGGCCGGCTTGAAAGCCCGGGTGGCCTGCTTACTGGCCTGCTTGAAAATCTGTTTCATCTCGTCCTTGTTGACCTCGCCCTGTGTCTCGAAGTAGCGCATGGCCACCTCGCCCAACCCGTAGGTCCACCCGTAGACGAAAGGAGCGGTGACGATCTTGCCGATGATGGGGATGAAGCTGGACACGAACATGGTGGTGATCTGCCCGAACACGCTGGCGCCGCATGCGGCCGCGATGTGAGCCAGCATCTTCTCGGGGGGATCCTTCACCCCGTAAGCCTTGCCGATGGAGATGACCATGGCCGTCTGCACGGGCATCAGCAGCACCAGGTCAGCAAAGGGGATGGGGAAGAGCACGATTCCGGCGGCCCAGAGCGAAAAGTTGCGAGCGATCTCGCGAGCTCGCTCGCGTGACTGCTCGCGCTCGGTCAAGGACAACGAGCCCACCGGGGAGCTTGATTCGGAAGGGGCTGAGTCTCCCATGAAAAGAGGCGGCAGAGGTCGGGAAGCGTCGGTGGGGCGATACCCATCGTTCCAGCTCTCGTAGCGCGGGGTAGCATCGGGTCGGGGACTGGGATAGTCATAGGACTCCCAGTACTGGGGGGGCGGCGCGTCCGTCTCGGGGGCCACCGGGGAGACCGGGACCACGAAATCAGCCCGGGGATCGGGGCGGGGACCTCCATGAGGGCTGATCGCCTTGCGCTGGCGCATCTGGTTGCCGCACCCTCCGCAAAACTTGGCGGCCTCGCGCACCTCACCGCCGCAATGAGGACAAAATCTAGCCATGCCTCTTCTCTCAGGCGGCCCGCCATTCAGTCTGCAGGGTATGCGCACCGCCTTTGAGAGCTTTCGCGAGTGCTGGCAGTTCCCCTACTGCGCGATTGTCGGCGTTCTAGCGGCCTGCGGCGGGGAAAAATTTTCCCCCGCCGCAGGGGTTTCGCCGGGGTCAGAGAATTGCCGGTGATCCAAAACGGCCGGGGGCCGCGGTGGACGTTAAAGCGTTGTGCCGAAGGTTTTTCGGGAAGTCGCGCCCACAGACCTGTCTGGAAGCGCCCTCGAAGGATTGGAAAAGCCTTCAGCACGTAACGCTCAACACATTAGAACAAACAGCTAAGGAGGGCATTGACATGACTGCAATGCCGACACGACGCCGCGGCAACGCGATGATGGCCATTATCGCTATCATCGCCCTCGTGGTGATCGGAGCCGTGGTTTACATGCTGATGAAGCCTGGCGGCAAGAAGCCCGGTGGAATCATGGAGACCGGTCTCAAAATGGCTCCCGCTACATCCCAGGTCTTCGTAGCGATGGATTTCGCGCCCGTCTATGACGAGGCCAAGCAAAAAGAGCTGCTCGACGCTTTCAAGCAGACCCAGGTCTTCAAGACCATGGCCGGGGAGTTGAAGTCGGAAGGGCTCAACCTGGAAGAGGAGATTCTTTCCTGGGTCAAGCCCTCGATGGCGCTGGCACTGGCCCCGCTCGAAGGCAAGCCGAGCATCTTCACCGACATCGAGAACTCGAAGGTGCCGCCTTTCACCGGCTTCCTGCTCGTCGGCGTGCGTGACGATGCCAAAGCCAAAGAGAGCATTGAGAAGCTCATGGGCAAGGCTAAAATCAAGTTTAAAAATGAAGACCACAAGGGTGCCAAGCTGTGGATCCCGGAGAAGGGCGTCGAGGATGGTCCCACCATCGCGCTGGCTCCCGGCATGCTCATCGTCGGCATCAAGGATACCGATGTCAAGGCCGCCCTGGATGGCCCCTCGGCCAACCTGGCCGGAGCCGCCAACTACAAGGCAGCCATGAGCAAGATCAGGCATCAGGATGTCGTCGTGATGTATGGCGATTTGCAGGGCATGATCAAGGGTGCCGAGGCAGCTTTGAAGGAAATTCCGCCCGAGGCAGCCGAGCTGAAGAAGCTCGTCGAAGGTATTCGCTACCTTGCCGCTGGTGCTGGCACCGACGGCAAGGACCTGGTCAGCGAGATCATGGTCAGCATCGACCCGGCCGCATCCGGCAAGTTGGCTTCGCTCATCTTCAAGCCCAGCTACGGCATCTTCATCAAGAGCGCCGAGCTCTATCCCGCCGAATCCGAGATGTATGGCTCGGTCAATTTGAAGATGGTATGGCAGATGATCTACGACTGCATGGGTGAGTTCCCCGAGACCGCTCAGCTTCGCGACATGCCTGCCCAGCAGATGTCCATGGGCGGCATCGACCTGCAAAAGAACATCCTCGACCCGCTCACTGGCGAGCTCGCCTACTCAGTGGACGGTTACGGCAAGGTGTTCTCGCAGTCGCTCGAGCAGGTTTCGCAGGGTGAGCAGCCCGACCCAGCCGACCAGATGGAGATGCTCCAGGAGATGCCCGTGGTTCTGGCCCTCGGTCTGGCCAACAAGGCAGAGATCGAAGGTCTGATCAACAAGAACATCCCCGAGCCGGTACGTGCGACCTTCAAGAAGGAAGAGCACAACGGAGTGACCATCTACAACGTGGAAGGTCAGTTCTACTACGCGATGACCGAGGACTTCATGCTGATCGGAATCAACGAGGCCAGTGAAGCGATGAAGAAGATGATCGACGCCAAGAAGAGTGGCAAGAACATCAAAAGCCTTCCCGGTTTCGGCCGTGTCATCGGTATGCTCGGTCCGGACAAACCGGTATACTTCCAATACATGGACATCAAGAAGGTCTACGGCGAAGCTGGCAACGAGCTGGCCAAGTCGGACCCTGGAATGGCCAAACTACTGCAGTTGGCGGGCGACTACCAGGGTACCTGGCAGGCCGGCGCGCTACGAGCTGACGGCTTCTACATGGTGAGCGTGACCACGCGCAACTGAAGCCGCGGTCTCGTCTGAGGAAGAGGAAGGTCCCGGGTCGCTCGACCCGGGACTTTTCCTTTGCGCGGGCGCGCAATTCCAGAGGACCTGTGACCCTCGAGCTTCTCGACTCGCGACAGGCTGGACTCCTCCTGTCTCCTATCTATCTTGCGTCTCGAGGGAGAGGAGAGAAAGAAGCTCGAGGACCGCAGGGAGTCTCGCGTTCGCGTGACTGCAGAGTTCGTCAGCGTAGGATGGAGTCGATGGCCTGCCCGGCCGGCTCGACAGCCTGGCCGCCGACGGCGGCGGCCCAGTCCAGCACCGGCTGCGGGTAGAGCCCGCAGGTCAAGAGGCCGAGTACCACAATAACCAGGGCCAGATTGAAGGCCCAGGACGTGTCCGGCAGGCGCGGGTCGTCGCCCTCGCGCATGTACATCCGCCCGATCGGGTTGAGGTAGTAATAGACCCCCAGAAGCGAGCCTACCACACCCATGGCCACGGCCACGCCTGCGCCCTTGAGGCCGGCGCCGAAGAGGAAGAACTTGGCCAGCAGGCCGCCTGCCGGGGGCAGCCCGGCCAGGGACAGCAAGCAGAGCGCCAGCACGGCCGCCAGACCCGGCTCAAAGCGAGCCATACCGTTGAGGTCGTCGAGGAGCACGGGTCGTTGGAGGCGGCTCTCCAGGAACAAGACGATTGCAAAGGCGCCCACATTCATGAAGGCGTAGACAACCAGGTAGAACACGATAGCTGATGCCGAGCGCGGGCTGACGGAAAGAACCCCTATGAGCAGGTAGCCTGCCTGGGCGATGCTGGAGTAGGCCAGCATGCGCTTGAGATTGACCTGCGGCAGAGCCAGCAGGTTGCCGCCCAGGATGCTGAGGATGGACAGAGCCAGCAGCAACTGCCAGCCTTCCACGAAGGGTAAGGGCGCATCCAGTTGCAGGGACTCAAGACCAAAGCTGGGCATGCGCATGACGGGCGTGAAGCGCCACAGCGTGCCCAGGGCAGCCGCCTTGGTGGCCACCGACATGAAGGCTGCCACGCTGGTCGGCGCGCCCTGATAGACATCCGGGGTCCACATGTGGAAGGGCACGGCCGAGAGCTTGAAGGCCAGCCCGCAAAAAAGCAAGGCAAAGCCCACGAAGCTAAGCATCTTCAGGGGGCCTTCGGGGGCCAGGCTGACCACCGCCGCATAGGAGGTGGATCCACAGGAGCCATAAAGCAGGGCCATTCCGTAAAGCATGACAGCTGAAGCCAGGGAGCTGAGGATGAAGTATTTCAGGCCCGCCTCCTGGCAGGCGTTCTCCCGGGGGAAGAAGACGCAGAGCAGATACAGGGCCAGCGAGAAGAGCTCCAACCCCAGGAAGGTCATGATCAGGTTGGTGGAGCCCACCATCAGCACCATGCCCAGAGCGGCTGAGGTCAGCAGGCCGTAATATTCCCCCCGGTGGCTCACACCGTGGGCATCCAGGTCGATCTCGCCCACCAGGCTCACGAGGAACAGGGCCAGAGCGATGACCAACACGAAGGCCCGGGTCACGCTGTCGTCGGCCAGCATGCCGTTGAAGGCCGCTCCGGCTGGCTCGGTGGGCAGAAGGCATGCCGCCAGGGTGGCCAGGGCGCCAAGAGCGGTGAGCACCGGGAAGATGCCTCGGGCCTTGCTCTGTATCGTGTCGACCAGCATCAGAAGCAGCACCGTGCCAGCCAGGATCAGGGCGGGGAGCATGGCCATCCAGTTCGGATTCATAACCCCCCCCAGATCGACAGAACAGCTTGCCAGTCGGAAGGCTTGAGGCCCACCCAGATCACCATAATGACCAGCGGGACCAGACAGGCCTGCTCGCGCCAGCTGAGATCGGACAGAACAGGAAGAGAGGGGTTCTCGCCGTTGGCGATGCGCTGGTAGAACCTCAACAGGTACCAGGCGGCTCCCACCAGGCTTGTGGAAGCGAGCAAGGCCCAACCTGCATTGACCTGAAAGAGCCCCGTCAGGATCATCAGCTCGCCTGGGAACGAGCACAGGGCCGGTAGACCCAGCGCAGCCATCGAAAAGAGCAGCAGGGCCAGCCCGAAGACCGGCATGGGCCGGGCCATTCCGCCCAGGTGACCCAGGTCACGAGAAAGGGCCCGATCCTCCAGGCAGCCAAGCAGCACGAAAAGACCGGCCGTGGTCACTCCATGAGCCAGCATCTGCAAGCCGGCGCCCTGCAGGGCCAGACCTTCCAGGGAAACGATTCCCAATGTCATCATGCCTGTGTGGGCCAGGCTCGAGTAGGCCAGCACCCGGCGTGTGCGGGTCTGCCCCAGAGCGCAGATGGTTCCGTAGAGCAGGCTGATCAGAGCCAGGGTGCCCAGCACCGGCAGCAACTCGGCCAGAGCCTCGGGAAAGAAGGTATGCCCTACGCGCCACAGCCCGTAGAGGCCAGCCTTGGACATGGCACCCGCGATCACGACCGCCACGGGGGCCGGGGCCGCCTCGTAGGTATCCACCTGCCAGCCATGCAGGGGCACCAGTGGGATTTTGACCGCGAAACCCAGCACGAAGAGAGTCAGCAGGCTTACTCCCAGGGCGGGCGAGAAGGAACGCGCAGCCAGGGCGGAATAGCTCAGGTCAGGCTCGGTCGAGGTGAAGGCCAGCAAAACCAGGCCCAGCAGCATGGCCAGGCTGCCGAGCAAGGTGTAGAGTAAGAACTTGAAGGCGGCGCTGCGCCCGCCAGGACCACCCCAGCGTCCCACGAGCAGGAAGGCGGGCAGGATCATGAGCTCCCAGAAGAGGTAGAACAAACCCAGATTGGCGGCCAGGAAGACTCCCTGCAGAAAACCGAGCAAGAGCAGCAGCCAGCCGCAGTATTCAGCGAGACGCTCGGTGCGGGGGCCGGAGGCCCCCAGCGCCACGGCGGTCAAGAGGGCCGTCAATCCGGCCATGAGAGCCGAAAGACCGTCCAGCGAAAGGCTCCAACTGATTCCCAGAGCGGGAATCCACCGATAGTTCTCGTCCGGGGCAAGGCTCTGCCAGCCCACGGCCACCAGGAACACGTCCAGCAAGGCCACCGCCAGGGCCACTCGCCGGGCCGAGGCCGCCGACAGCAACGGCACCGCCAGGGCGCCTACCAGGGGAACGGCCAGGATGAGGGTCAGCATCATGTGCGCACCTGCCAGAGCAGATAGGTCACCACGCCGAGCAGCGCGGTGAGCAGCACCAGTGCATAGGTGCGCAACAGGCCCGACTGGCTCAAGCCCAGCTCCTGGCCGGAGCGAACCGCGGTCTGACCCACCTGCTGGGGCAGTCGATGGGAGGCCACTTCCTCCAGCCTGCCTCCCAGGAGGTGACCCATCTTCTGCATAGGTGCGATGACAGCCAGGCGCTGGACCTCGTCCAGGGCCCAGCCCTTCTCGGCCAACCGGAAGACGGCCGCGTTGGAGGGGCCCACGGGGCGGCTGCGGGCGAACATGAGATAGGCCAGAACGAAGCCTGGAAGGGCGGTTCCGAATGATATCAGCAGACCGGTGCTCAGATGGGTAGGGATGGGCGCGGTACCCAGGTAGGCCTCTAGAGCCGGTGAGCCGGGGAAGCCAAGCACCAGCCCGGCTCCGACCGTGAGCAGGGCCAGAACCCAGCAGGCCAGGCTCATCAGACCGGTGGGGCCGTGCAAGGAGCCGTGCTCAGCCTGACCCCAGAACACCAGAATATAGGCGCGACCCACGTAAAAGGCGGTCAGGGCAGCGGTCAAGAGCGCGCCCAGGAAAAGACTTTCGGTCATTGCGTTCTGCTCGATGGCGCTCAGAATCTCTTCCTTGCTGAAATAACCCGCCAGGGGGGGCAGGCCGGCCAGGGCCAGACCACCGATCAAGAAACACCAGCGCGCACCGGCCAGTTCGGCTCGCCTGGCCAGGCCGCCCATCTTGAACATATTCTGCTCACCGTGCAGTGCGTGAATGATCGTGCCCGCGCTGAGGAACAGTAAAGCTTTGAAGAAGGCGTGGGTGACCAGGTGGAAGATGGCCGCCCCGTAGGCTCCCACGCCGCAGGCCATGAACATGTAGCCGAGTTGGGACATGGTCGAGTAAGCCAGCACCCGCTTCAGGTCAGTCTGAGCCAGAGCACAGGTGGCTGCCAGCGCTGCCGAGAGCAGGCCCAGGGCGGCGATCAGCGAGCCCATCTCGGACACCAGGCGCAAAATCGGCTCGCAGCGGGCCAGGAGATAGACACCGGCGGTCACCATGGTGGCGGCGTGGATCAGAGCCGAGACCGGGGTAGGGCCCTCCATCGCATCGGGTAGCCAGGTGTGCAGCGGGAACTGAGCGGACTTGGCGTAGGCGGCCACCAGCAGCCCGAGCACGACCACCATGGCCAGCTCATCGGAGGGCGTCTGCAGGACGTCCCGGAATGAGACCGAGCCCTGATTGGCCAACACGTAGACCGCCAGCATCAGGCCCAGGTCGCCGAAGGTGTTGATTACAAAAGCTTTGCGGGCAGCGATGAGCGCCGACTGCTTGTGGGCGTAAAAGCCGATCAGCATGCAAGAGGCAAAGCCGACTCCCGCCCAGCCAAGCAACAACAGGGCGAAGTTGTTGGCCAGCACCAGCATGACCATGGCCGCCACGAACAGGTTCAAATAACCGAAAAAGCGAGCGAAGTCGGGCTCCTCGGCCATGTAGCCGGCCGAGTACAGGTGGATCAGGTAAGCCACGCCGGTCACAGTCAAGAGCATGGTGATCGAGAGCGGGTCGATCCAGGCTCCGAAGTCGACCCGGGCCGACCCCAGGTCGAGCCAGCGGAACAGAACCTGATCGCGCTCGAATGGGGGATAAAAGAAGGTCAGGACAGCCGAGACAAAGGCCGCGCCAACAGTACCGCAAGCCAACGAGACGCAGAGCCTGCGATCCAGGCGCTGGCCGTAGGAGAGGAGGAAGAGTCCCCCCAGCAGCGGCAGAAACAGGGCGGCCCAGAACATCTATCAGCCCCTCATGGCGCTCAGATCGTCCACATCGACGTTCTGGCGACTGCGAAAGATGGTGATGATAATTGCCAGGCCCACCACGGCCTCGGCCGCGGCCACGAACATAACCACAAAGACGAAGACCGGCCCGTCCGTGGGACCACCCATGCCCCCGGGGGGTGCGACCACGGGGTAGCGAGCAAAGGTAAGAATGGCCAGGTTAGCGGCGTTCAACATCATCTCGATGCACATGAACATCACCAGCGGGTTGCGGCGCACGGCCACGCCGGTGGCCCCCAGACCGAACAGCAGGGCGCTCAAGACCAGAAAGAAGGTGGGCTGCTCAGCCATTGAGCTCCTTCTTACCCAGCACAACCGCTCCCATCAGGGCCACCAGCAAGACAAAGGCCGTAGCTTCGAAGGGCAGCACGTAAAGCCCGGAGACCAGCTTACCGAAGCCCTCGATGGTGCCGTCCGGGCCGCTGGCCGGGGTGCGAGGGAAGGCCACCATCAGGGCTCCCAGCGTGATAGCCAGTACCAGCCCCACAAAAATGCCCAGCAGACGCTGAGGATGGCCCGTGAGCTTGAACAGGGCCTCCTCGCGCGGGGCCAGTAGAGTGACCGCGAACAAGAAGAGCACCATCACCGCGCCCGCGTAAATAAGGACCTGAGCCAGACCCAGAAACTCAGCCCCCAGGAACAAGAACAAGACGGCCATGACCAGCAGGTTGACGGTCAGGCTCAGGGCCGAATAGACGGCCTGGGTCGAGCCCACCACCCCCAGCGCGGAAGCGATCGAGAGGGCCCCCAGAAAGAAGAGGAATGCGTTGTCCAAGCTCGTTCTCTCCTAGCGCTCAGGCAGCCGGCGCACGAGGTTTCCCTTGCCGACCGCGGCGGCTGAGGTCTCGGAACCGTCAAAGCGTGTCATCTGGCTAGGGGCGGGGGCGTCCCAGGCCTGGGTGGAGCCCAGGGTGGCGCTGCCCATCGGCTCGAGCAGCTCTTCCTTCTCCATGACCATAGACTGGCGCGTGTAGCCGGCCAGAGCAGTGTTGGACTCGAGTGTGATGGCGTTGGTGGGGCAAGCCAGCTCGCAATGTCCGCAGTAGATGCAGCGCAACAAGTCGACGCGGAAGATGTCGGCGTAGCGCTCGCCGGCCGAGACGGGCCTGGCCGGGTCGTTCTCTCTGGCTTCGATGTAAATGGCGCTGGCCGGGCATGTGCCCTGACACAAGAGGCAACCCACGCAGCGTTCGCGGCCATCCTCATAACGGTGCAACACATGGCGGCCGCGCGTGCGAGCGGGTAGCACGCGCTTCTTCTCGGGATATTCCACCGTTACCGGTGGGCGCAGCATGTTTTTGAAGGTGATGCTCAGGCCTTTGCCCAGAGCCACCAGATCGGAGAGAATCTCGTCCATAGCGCGTCTTTCTTAGCGGAGGGCGACTTCGTGAAAAGATTCACGAACTCCTTTTCACGGGCTTCCCTGGCCCGGCCAGGTTCCTGTGACTTCCCGACCGAGAGGATGGAGCGGTACTCATCGCCTGGAAACGGGCCAGCACCCCACATGGATCATGGCGGCCGACTGGACGGAATGGAGCCCGGCCGGGTCAAGATGCCCGGCGGCGCGGGTGTGCAGGCCGAGAGCATTGGACGGCGCAGCCGCCAGTTATCCGGTCGAGGCCCCGACCGGCGACCTCCTGACGCTATCCACAGCCAGCGCCATCAGGGCAACCATGTGATGCATCAGGGCGTTGATGTGGATCGCCGTGACCATGGACGGGTCGAGATGAGGAACGAAACAGACGATATCCCCACCTACCAGATCCATCCCCTTGAGGCCGAGCAGGATCTGCATCGTCTCGTTCATACTCAGCCCACCTGCCTCTGGGTCGGCCACCGCAGGGGCGTCGGCCAACGTGAGTACGTCCAGGTCGAAGCTGAGAAAGAATGGGCCGTCACCCAGGACGCGCTGGATTTCATTGATGATGGCCGGGATGCCATTCTCCAAAATCTCGCTCAGCGTTATCATCCGAAAACCAGCCTGCTCGGAGAAGGCGTCCATATCCACCGAGAGGCACGGTCCGTTCAAGCCGACCTGAAGGGTGCGCTTGGGGTCGATCAGGCCTTCTTCCATTCCGATCCGGGCCCAGTTGCCGGCGTGGCAATGGAGGTCGAGAGCATCCCCATAGGTATCCGTGTGGGAATCGAAATGGAGCAGGCCCAGCGGGGCTCTGCGTCGGGACTTTGGCCCCGCAATGGCCCGCAGAACCGGGAGTGTGCAGCCGTGGTCGCCACCGATGGTGAAGGGCCTGGTTCCCTTCAAGTCGAGCTGATGATAGAACTCTTCGACATTCAGGACAGCCTTGTCGCACAGACCGCTGTTGATCGGCACGTCGCCGAAGTCTCGGATGCGAACGAGGTCGGAGGGGCTGATGCCGAACTCGCGGTGCATCCGCCGGTATGGTTTGGACCTGTGCCGGACGGCTCGCGGCGCGAGATACTGGGTGCGCTCCATCGGATTGTGGGTCCAGGGAAGCCCCACCAGAGCAATATCGGCGTCCTCCCCCAGGGCGGCCAGTGGGCAACCGAGAAATGTCGGGATCCCTTCCCAGTACATCAAGCTTCCGACGTTGCCGTCAAGGTTCATCGTCCACCTCCCCGTCGAGTGTCTGCAGTCCTTTATGCTGATGGGCACGGCCACCTTCCTCGAGGCCTTCGCTTGCAGTTGGTCAGGGCAGAGCGATGGTTCAGGTCGGGGCCCCTCATGCATACCCCTCCGGAACCCCGATCCGACGGCCCAACCGCCACTTTAGAGGGCATCGTCGAGCTTGCGACCGGCCCAAGCGCCGGCTCGCCCGAGCGCCAGCGAGCCGAGCATCATGCCGGTGAAGCGTCCCACCCAGCCTCCGGTGACGGCCCCGGCGGGGCCGAGCATGGCGCCTCCGGCGGCGGCCCCGGCGAGGCGTCCGAGCTCTCCTCCACCCAGCGCCCCGAGCGTGCCTCCAAGGGCCCCGCCTCCGATGACCCGGGCCAGGAACTTGCGGTCGTCCGGAGTCAGATCGAGCTTGCCGGGCACCGGCTCGGGCCGGGTCAGAGCATAGGCTCCCAGCGCCAGGGCAGCCCCCGCCATGGGGCCCCAGAACATCCCGGTCACGGCCCCAAGAGCTCCGCCGGTCAGCGCTCCCAGAGTCGCTCCCGCACAGATCCCTCCGCTGACGCCGGCCAGCAGCCAGGGGACTCCACCGTGCCGGGAGGGATCGGGCTTGCCGGTGGGATGCTCCCCCGGCTCGTAGGCGGCCCGCTGGATGCTGACCCCGCCGGCCGAGAGCTCGCTCATCACGGCGCTGCCCACCATCCCGAGCGGGCCGGCGGCGATGGCCACGGCCCCGTTGCCGATGGAGTTGGCCCGCTCCAGCGAGAGCTTGCCGTCCTGCACCAACCCGCCTACCACCGCGTGGGTGGCCGTGGTCAAAAGCGCCCCCACCGGTCCGGCGGGGGCCAGGACCATCAGGCCGCTGGCCAGGCTCATCTTGCCGTGGAACTTCTGCGCTTCGTCGCCGCGCAGGAAACCGTCCTCGAGCTTGCGCGCCCCGCGGCGTACCTGCACCGGCGCCACCAGCGCCCCGGCCAGCTCCAGGCCCTGGCGCAGGTAGGGCACCGCCTCCAGGGCGCGACCGAGATCGCGGCCGGCCTGGCGCACCTCGGGGCGCTCGCTGAGTCGCTCAGCCAGGCCCTGCTGGTGGAGCGCCTCCATGGCTTGGAACTTGGCCGGCGTGCGAGCCTCGAGCGAGGCGCGCTGTCCGGTGTGATAGAGGGCGTGCGTCTCAGCGAAGTCCTCCAGGCGGTTGGTGCCGGCGTAGGACGTGATGTAGGGGCCTTTGCCAAAAGGTCCCAGCAGGCTGTGGCCGCCGAACACGCCATAGCCCACCCGGTCGAAGTCGCGCGTATGACCCACCTCGTGGGCCACCAGCTCTCCTCCCCAACCCCAGTAGTGGAGCGATTCGCGGTCGAGCAGCACGCCGTTCTGCGAGAAGGCGGGCAGGGCCATGCCGGAGGCACCCGTGCTGGTGAGATCGCTCAACACCTGCATGTGAGAAAGGCTGGTCACAGAGCCCATCGGCATCTTGTCCAGAGCTCCCATGATGACGGCCCGGTCCGCGGCGTTAGCGCCAAGCAGGGTCGGATAGGTAAACCGAGGGACCGCCTGGATCGCTGTCCCGGCCGCCAGGACCGCACCGGTGAGCCGATCGCTGCGAGGAGCCTCCCGCTGGGAAGCGTGGTGGTCGAGGCGGTAGCCGGCGTAGGCCCCCAGGCAGCCGAGCACCGAAGCGCCCCCAAAGAACACGAAGACGTTGCCGGTAGCCACCGCTGCCGGGGCGAACAGGGCCGCGCCCACGGCCATTCCGGCCATCTGGCCGGCGTAGGCCGAGGCCGCTCCGCGCATGTTGGCCAGACTGACCTCTTGCACGCCGCGCAACCAGTGCTCGATGCGCTCGGCTCGCTCGTCTACCGGACGCGGGGTGGGACGGGGACGACCCGGCTCTTGCCGCCCAGGATGCGCGGCGCCGGCACTGCGAGATCGCAAGCGCCCAGCGTGAGGGGGCATGTGGGGATCGACGCGCATGGTGCGACCAGCATAAGGACCCTCATCGCGGGCGAGGTTGCTGAAATGTTAACCAGAGTTCTTTCAGGCCCTTGCGTTAGGCTCGGGGCATGCGTGTAGAAGCCCTGCGCCATCGCATGGAAGAGCGCCGCGTCAACCTGGCCGCCACGCCGCCCTCGCCGGCTCGCGACGAAGCGGTGCGCAATGTGACGGCCGACCTGGCCACGCTCTCGCGTGCCCGGGGAGAGGACACCGAGCAGGTGCTGCACCACGCGCAGCAAGCCGACCGTCTGCGCATCGGAGGCCAGCTGGCCGGAGCCAGTCTGGGGCTCGGTCTGGGAGCGGCCCTGGCGACCAGCGTGGCCGACCCCGTCACCGCGGGCGTGGTCGGAGTGGCCATGGGCACCGCCGGGGCATTGGTACTCTGGCACCTGGGCCGGGACGGAGCCGGGGCGCTGGCCGACCGGTTCGTGCAGGCCAACGGCGCGGACGAGGTGGTGCGCCGCTGGACCGGCCCCCAGGACCCGCTGCCTTCGGCCCCGAGCGGCAAGCAGAATGCCCTGACCGACCTCATGGGGCAGGTGCGCAGCCAGGTCGAGAGCCTGCCAGATGGGCCCGACAAGCGCGACGCGCTGGCCTTCCTGGACCGCGACCTGGCGGTGGCCGGTCGGGCCACCGGGCAGACCATGGATGAGCTTTGCTCGCAGACCGAAAAGCGCGAGCGCCTGGTCAAGCTGGGCGCGTGGACCGGAGTGGGGGTGGGCGTGGTGCTCTCAGGCTGCCTGGTGCTGCGCGCTACGCAGGGTCTGGTGGACCCACTCACGGCCATTCGAGGCACCATCATGGGGAGCGGGATCGCTCTGGCAGGCGGCCTGATGGCCGGACGCTGGGTGGGCGGCAAGCTCGGGGATCGCCACCAAGTGGCCGGAATGAAGGACGTGCTCGAGCGTTGGAAGCCCGTGCATGACGAGCGCGAGCGCTCCCGCGTCGAGAGCGAGGAGGCGGCCCGGCGGGTCTTTGAGGGCGGCGAGAAGGCCGCCATCCGGGTGGAGCCGGGGGGTCTGCGCGTAGGCGGCGTGCTGCTGCGCGTGCCCCGCAAGAGCAGGGATTGACGGAAATTCAAGCGGGAGACTTCCAGATTCTCGCACCCGTTCAAGACCTGTCTCCTTCTCACGCTGGATAGCCGACTTGAGGTGAATCCGACCTCAAACAGTGCCCGAGCCCAAAGTGACCTCATCAGGAATCGGCCCGGACGCCGACGAACGTTTGCCATCGTGAAGAACGACCCCCTGCACCCGGAGGCGATCCAGGCCAACGAGCGCGGCCGCGAGTTGCTCGAGAGCGACCCGGACCGGGCCGAGCTGCATTTGCGCCGGGCCATGGAGCTGGCCCCCGAGTGGGCCGCCCCGCACTTCAACCTGGGCCTGCTGTGCAAGCGGCAGGGCCGGTGGGAAGAGTCGTTGCGATACAACGAGAAGGCTTTCGAGCTCGAGCCCGAGGATGAGGCGGCCCGCTGGAACCTGGGAATCGCCGCCACCGCCCTGGGGCGCTGGGAGGTGGCCGCCGGCTGCTGGGAGGGCGTCGGGCTGCCGACCCCTGAGGGAACCGGACCCTGGAACTACCAGCTGGGCCTGATCCCCGTCCGGGTCAATCCCGAGGAGTCGCCCGAGGTGGTGTGGTGCCATCGGCTCGACCCCGCCCGAGCCGAGATCGTGAACGTGCCCCTGCCCGCCTCGGGACGTCGCTGCCGCGACCTGGTGCTCACCGACGGTGCGCCCGCCGGCACGAGGATGCTGCGCGGCAAGGAGGTGCCCGTGCTCAACGAGCTGGCCCTGCTCCAGCCCTCCTCACTGGCCACCTTCCGCTTGCGGGTGCACGTTCCCGACCCCGAGCAGTTGAACGGCCTCCTGGCTCAGCTCGGCGAGCTGGGCCTGGAAGCCGAGGACTGGACCGGCGGCGTGCGCATGCTGTGCCGCGCCTGCAGCGAGGGTCGTCCGCACTCGGACCATGATCGCGAGCTCCCCTACCAGGCGGAGCGAGAGGTGGGCGTGGCAGCCCCTCCCGACACGCGGCTGAAGGACCTTCTGGCGGGTTGGAGGCTGGAGGAGTGCCGGCGGGTGCTCTAAGGCGCCGCGCGTTGAACGCTTCAGGAATTGGCGCGGCGCCGTTCAACAGATTGTCTACACTCCCGCGCGTTCTAATTCTGAACAGGTCAACGCG
>JAANMV010000218.1_pt1 | contig 70659 bp, 76 predicted proteins | sample 7279661 | NCBI WGS metagenome assembly JAANMV01 (sample SAMN14094540, study PRJNA606508) | bioreactor metagenome | isolation source: A lab-scale SPAN reactor treating ammonium-rich wastewater day 121 | place: Ireland: Galway | collected 2017-05-16 | reverse complement strand
CGGACAGTTTTGGGTTCGAGATCAAAAATGTCACTCCGAGCAACAAAACCCAATTAAATCAGGCAAAACTGAAAATCCTATGTCAGGAGTTCTGGAGTCAGATCGAGGAGAGTTGCGGCGACAGTAATCGAAGTGGCGATGCTACGCCAAATCCGGGCCAACCAAAATCTTCAAAGCGTTCGGCGAGGGGCGGGCGGCGAGTCGGACAGCTTCCGCGGTTTGTGCCAAGGGAAAGCGGTGCGTGATCAGCGGGCGAACATCAAGCCGCCGGGAAAACACCAGCTGGGCCACTTCCTTTTGCAGGGTGAAGTCCGCGGAGTAACTTCCCAGCAAGTCCTTCTCGTCCACGCAAACGGAGGCAAGGTCCACTTCAGTCTTCAAACCTCGCTGCGTGTGGGCAAAGAGCAGCAGTTGGCCGCCACCGCGCAGAAGCGTCAGACAATCCCTCGCGACCTCATCCGAAGCAACGGCCACCACCGCCGCATCCAATCCCCGCCCATCGGTGATACGATCCAGCCGCGCGGCCAGCGACGTGCGAGCCGCCGGTCCGGCAGTCCCGCTCTGGGGGATGTCGCCAGCCGCATTGAAAGTCCAGCGGGCGCCGAACCTCCGGGCAAGTTTCAAGCGCGACGTCAACATGTCGGTCGCCAGCACCGACATTCCTTCAAGCTGCAACAGCCGGGTGAACATCAGACCAATCGGCCCCTGGCCGGCGACGAGCACCACGTCGCCGGGAAGCAAGGCCAGTCGGCGCACCGCTTTGAGCACGGTGTTCACCGGCTCCAGCATGGCCCCCTCGGCGAAGGAATTTCGAGCCAGGATCTTCACAACTCCGGGCAGGACGAAGGGCATTACCCGGACGTATTCCGCGTAGCCACCCCCGGCTGGCTCAAAGCCCGCCGTGATGCCCGTGCGCTTGTATTGCGGGCATTGGGCAAACGCGCGGTGGCGGCAGAAGTGGCAATTCAAACACGGCACATGATGATGCAAGGCCACGCGGTCGCCCACTGCGAATCCGCGCACCCGCTGGCCCAGGCGAACAACGGTTCCGGCCGTTTCGTGGCCAAAGATTCGCGGCGGCGGCACGGTCGCATGGTGAATCTTTTTGATATCCGTCGGGCAGACCCCGCACACGGCCACTTTCACCAGCAGTTCGCCGGGGCCGATGCGCGGCACGGGCAATTGTTCGCAGCGGAGATCATCTTTGCCACGATACACGGTGGCCCACATGGTTTTTGGAACGCGCGTCACCCGCACAATTAACCAAAGCCGCGGCCGGAAGAACACCAGAGTTTCATCCTTGAAGAAATCCGACAAACGCCTCGTCCGGCGCGCAGGCAAAACTGACATTCTGATTCGCCCAGCGGAACTGCACCGACCGCGCGTGTAATGCCTGATGGGGCAACATCAGGCGGTCGCGTTGCTCCTCGTTGAGCCGATCCTCCACCAACGCCAGATACAAGTTCTCGTCCCCGCCATAGATTTTGTCACCTACGATGGGATGCCCAATATGCGCCAGATGGATGCGAATCTGGTGCTTGCGCCCGGTGTGCGGCACCACTCGTAGCAAGGTAAATTCACCCGCTGGCAACCGCGCCCGCGTGCAACGACGTTCAACCCACAGTTCCGTCTGCGCCGCGGCGCCGTCCGCGCGCACGCAATCCTTGATCGCCACCCCACTGTGCTCGTCCTTTCCCAAAGGGGCATCAATCACCTCGTGCTCCTCGCGCAAATGGCCGTGGACGATGGCCAGGTATTCTTTCCGCACCGCGCGTGTCTCCCAGATGCGCCCCAGTTCACGGGCCGTCGCGGGATCCTTTGCCACCACCACCACGCCGCTGGTTTCGCGATCCAGCCGGTTGATCAAATGCGGTGGTCTGCCCGGCCCCAGGTGCAGTCGCGCGCGGCCAATCAAGCTCGACCACTCGTCGCCCTTGGTCGGATGACATACCAAGCCGGCGGGTTTGTTGACCACCAACAAGTGGTCGTCCTCGTGCAGTACATCGAAAAGCTTGTCCACAGGTGTCCACGGAGTATCATCCGAAGCGGTGAGAGAAAAGTGGAATAAGTGGCTGCCGATCCTGTTCCTGGTGCTGGCAGCATTGTCGCGCTGGCCGGGGTTGTTTCCAAACAATTTCAGCGCCTTTTACGCCCTGATGTTCTGCGCGGGCGCTTTCTTCACGGGCCGGCTCAAATGGTGGCTGCCCATGGCCACGTTGGTGGGCACGGACCTGGCCCTCAATCTCTATTACCTGTTGGCACTGGGCATCAACGCCTTCAAAGCCACTCAACTCATCAACTACGCCGCTTTCCTGGCCATCATCTGGTTCGGAACGCGGTTCAATTCCCGGAGTTCGTTTACGAAACTGCTCTCCGGCGGCATCGTCGGCGCGGTTCTTTTCTATCTGATCACCAACACCGCAGCCTGGCTGTTCAATCCGTTCAACAATCCTGAATACACCAAGACGTTGATGGGCTGGATCATCGCCCTGACCAAGGGCACCGGGGGTTATCCCACCACCCTTCAATTCTTCTTGAACACCCTGTTAAGCGGCGGCCTCTTCACGGCGCTGTTTGCCGGGGCATTGAAACTGACGGCCACTGCTGAATCGCCCCAGGAAAAGGAGGGCGGCGTGCGGGCCGAGGAACCTGAACCAGAATCCGCACCCGAAGAAGCCAACGCATGAAGCGGAAGTCACGATGGGAGTGAGAAAGCCACCAGGCAACTCACACCTACTCACGCATCACCCATCCCACCGCCATGAGAATCGGCGTCATCTCCGACACCCACGGATTCCTCGATCCCCAAGTTCCCGCACTGTTTGCCGGCGTTGATCACATCCTCCACGCGGGTGACGTCGGCCCGCACTCGCTGTTGCTGGCGCTTGAAGCGATTGCGCCCGTCACCGCGGTGCTGGGCAACACTGACACCTGGCTGCCACTGAAGCTCACGGAAATGACAGAGCTGGGCGGACGGAAGTTTCTGCTGCATCACATCGTTGATCCGCGGGCGTTAACCGATGATTTGAAACACCGACTGGCCACCGAACGCCCGGACGCCGTTGTGTTCGGCCATACGCACAAACCGTTTTGTGAAACCATCGGCAACGTGCGGTTCTTCAATCCCGGCTACGCCGGCAAACAACGATTCGCGCTGGAACGCAGCGTCGCGATTCTACACTGCAATGAACAAGGCATCCAAGCGGAGTCTCTCAATCTGTGAGCCGGCATCTAGCGCAGCGACTGAATAAGACCATTCAGGCCGGAACCGCCAATGCTTCCTGCCCAGCCGCGCAAACCGCTCCACGTGGGCGAACGTGAAAGGTCAGTACCACATCAGATCCAGCTTCACATCGGCCCGTGCCCATGCATCAGCAAACTGCCGTTGCACATCATCCGCCTGTTGCTGTTTACCTTGCGCGCGGAGGGCGGCTTCCAAGCCAAACAAACTCCACGCGTGCCGCGGCCAAACTTCCAGGTCCGCCCGGAAAACGTGCTCCGCTTTGACCGCATCGCCAGCCTGCAACAAAGCCGCCCCCAACGTGGGCCGCGCTGGAATCGGCCAATACGATGGCTCCATGTACGGCAATGCCGTTTCCAATGCCACCGCCTTTTCCAACTGCGCAATCATCTCGCGCGTATCGCCCTTGGCGCCGGCGACTTTGCCCGCGAGCCAGTGCGCCGAAACCAGCAACGTATCCGCCACTGGAAAAATCGGGGTGCTGACTTGTTTCGCCGCGTCACTGTTCGCAATGGTGGTGAGCGATTTCGATTCGCGCTCCGCCGCGACCACATCCTGCTTCGCCGCGAAAGCGAGTCCGCGCGCGAAGTGCCACAGCGCACGATCCACCAGGAAGTCGTTGGTGTTTGCCGGCTCCGCTATGGCCAACACTTCATCCCACTTGCCAAACCGAAGCTGCGTCAGCCATGGCAAATGCCGCAACCGCGGCGCTTCGTACGCCTTGCTCGGTCCGCAGTAATTGTCGTTGGCATAACGTGCCGCTTGATTTGCCGTGCGGAACGCGTCCTTGCTGCGACCTTCAAACAATTGCGCCCACCACAGGAAGTGAATGTTGTGTGGATAGTACACGCCCGGATAAAAACCCTGCGCCTGACAACTGCGGATGTAATCCTTGTCCGCCTTCACCGCGAGTTCGTTCGCCGTGACGGCATCGTGATATTGCCCCACGCGCATGTAAATGTGCGCCGGCATGTGTACCAGATGTCCCGCCGCCGGCGCGTATCGCAACAACCGATCGGCGGCGCCCAATCCCGCGCCGGGATTCGGGCCAGCCTCGACCGCGTGAATGTAAAAATGATTCGCCCCGGGATGATTCGGGTTGCGCGACATGACGAAACGCAGCGCGCCGAGAATCTCTTCGGTTTCCGGTTTGGGGGTGCGATCCCGCGTCCAGTAATCCCACGGCATCGTGTTCATCAACGCTTCCGCAAAAATCACCTGCGCGTCGAGATCATCGGGATATTCCCGCACCAATTCCCGCATCGCCGCAGCAAAGGCTTTGTCGAGCGCACTGTGATCGTCCGTATGCTCCGCTTGATAACGTTTCGTCAGCGCAGCGATATACGCCTGTTCCTTGGGCGTAACGCGGGATTGGTTGGCCAACGCGAGTTGCAACGCCGCCCAGGCATTGGTCGTGTCGTTGGCGTCCATCGGTTTGTTCACGTGCGGCCCGGAAGCGTACGCCACGCCCCAGTGCGCCATCGCACATTGCGGATCGTAATGCGCCGCCGACCGAAACGAGCGGATGGCTTCCTTGTGATTGAAGCCAAACATCAAGCGCACCCCTTGATCGAAGTAACGCTGGGCCTGTTTCGATTTCGTGGTGACGGGATGATGCAGATCGCCCAGACCATTGAACAATGGCCCGGGTAATTTTTCGGCGCGAGCAGGCAGTACCACAAGCAGCGCCGCCAATGAGATGAGGGGGAGGATTCGTTTCATGGATTTTGTTTCAGTCGTTTTGCTTAATCTCATTTCAAGTTCAGGCGAGGATCAGTTGATTGTCCAGGCACGCCTGGCAAATGGCTTCCACATGCCGATGATCCGTGCCGCAACAGCCGCCAACCACCGTCAGGCGGGGCAGCAATTCGCGGAGCGCGCGATATTCGCGGCCCAGTTGTTCGGGATCGCCGATGTCCAGATCGGGACTGGCGTCCAGTTCGGCGTGGCTGCGCTTCGACGCGTTGGCGCGCAAACCGCGGATGCGATGGCGCCACGCGCCGGAATCGCCCCGCAGCATGGCTTCAAAGTGCGTGGGGTGCGCGCAGTTGATCAAATAGTACGCGGGATAACCGGCGGAAACGTCATCGGTCTGCCGAATCGCATCCGCCAGTGACTGCCCGGACGGCAGGCGACCGTCCGTTTCCAGGGTGAAGGAAATGGCCACCGGCATCCCGGCGGCGCGCGCCGCCAAAGTGATGCCGATGGCTTCCTCGACATAGTTCAGCGTGAACCCGGCCACCAGGTCCGCAGCAGTGTGGGCGAACGTTTCAATTTGCGGCGCGTGATAATCCTGTGCCGCGCGTGCCGTCATGCGGGCGTTGGCGCGGTAGCCATCCCCGCGCGGACCGAGATTGCCGCTGATGACGATGGGCCGTTCTGCCGATTCAAAATCCGCGCGCACCTCCGCGAGCAGTTCGACGGCTTGGCGATTCGCCGCCGCGAGCGATTTCGCGTCGTAGCCCAATTTCGCCGCCCAATCGGGATTGGCCCGCCAGGTGGCGCTTTCCAGAACCGCGCCCACGCCGCACGTCGCCGCCAGTCTGGCGTAACTGGTGTAGTACCGCCGCAACGCTTCCATTCCGGCCGCGTCCTTCAACAAATGAAACGCCGCGAAGTAGGGCAGCTCGCAGCCTTCATGAAAAATCAGTGTCGTTTCCTGTCCGCCATCCGCGAGAAACAGATGGCCGTTGAGTTGCGGGAGGTTGTTTCGATATTTGCTCATGTGATTATGCGCCGGGTTCAAAAATACTGGCAGTGGTCCACGTTTTGGACGATCTCGTTCAAAAACCACGCGGAATCCACAATGCCGTCGGCCTCGGGCAACAGATTGTCCTTCGTGACTCCGAACGTGGCCGCCGCCAGCCGGCACACGTAAAGTTTCACCTTCCCCGTGCGCTTGAGCAGCTTGAGGAAATCGTGAATCTCCGCCGGATCACCCGCTTCCGCCAACTGCTCGCGCAGCCACGCTTCTTCGGCGGCGTGCCGGCCGTCAATCTTCACCTGCCGCACGCCCTCCGGGGTTAAAACGCGCGCTGCCCACAAAACAAACAACACATCCACTTGCACGCCGTGTCCGGCCTGCACCGCCGCAAAGGTCAACGGCGTCAACAGGCGATCGTATCCGTCATCGCGGATGACTATTGCCATTTTGGTCATCGCGGGCCGTTTCCCCGGCGCGGTCACACCGGAACTCTTGGGTAATTCGAGAGTAGTATTCATGGAACAATCGAGCGATTTTCGCTGGTGTTTCGTTGTGCTCAGAGCTGATGGGCGTTCGCAATGCGGATGTGGCCGGGCTCGGTCACAGTAATGACCGGGCGCAATTGTTTCCGGCCTTCTGCGTCATGCCGAAAGGGATGCGGCTCCGTCTCCACCATTCCGGTGACAATTACTTTATTCCCCTCAAATCTCCGGGCCAGTTCGTCCAGGTCCGCCGCCGCGAAAGCCGGGAGCGACGCAACCGGGATGCGAACGATAACACCCGCTCGCTCCACCGGCGTGGCCCGCACTTCGTCATTCAACGCATCCGTAAGCAGAATTTCGAGTGGCTGCAGATTGTGCTTGTCTGTGATATCCGTCACGCGCGCCGCCGTTTTGACCTGGAAGGCAACAGAACCGATTTGCCCGGCTTTTCGAACGGCGGCCTCCGCACTGAGCGGCGGTTCGCCGGAGGCGGATTCCAGCAGCAACGTCTTCACATCCGCTAACACCAGCCGCACGTCGAGCGTGCCGGAACTGTAGATGTTCCGAATGTTGCCGGCTTCATCTATGAGGAACACCCGCAACGTGTGATTCAACGGCCCGGTGGGATCGTTCGGATTGTCCTTGCGATTCACCGCCTGGCCATACGCGGCCAGAATCGGCTGCAACTTCGCCTGCGACGCCGTCGTGATGAAACGCCAGTCGGCGGCGGATTTATGATTGCCGGCCAGATTCGCGAACATCGCCATGCGCTGCGGCGTGTCATTCTCCGGATCGAAGCTCATGCTCACGAGACGCATTCCCTGCGCGAGCGTTTTGTCCTTCGTGCTTTGCCGGTGCAATTCCATCAACACGCCGGTCGCCATTGGACACGCCTTGGCCATGGCGCAGCGGGTGTAAATGAAACTCATCACTGTCACCCGACCTTGCGTAATTTCACTCAACCGCAAGGGCCGGCCTTTGTGATCCAGCACCTCGCCATCTGCCGCCGCTTTTACCACGGGCAACTGATAACTGCCCGGCGCGGGCACATCATAATCATGATCCGGCGTGCGTCCGGAATTAGTGGCCAAAACCTGGCCGCCGAGTGCGACGAATGCCAGCGTCGTCGCGAAGATCAATTTGGTCAGTTTCATAACGTTGCTTCCTATTACTTCGCGGCCACGGTGGAGTTTCCAATCTTCGTCGAACCGAACAGCATGTGATGCGGCCGACCCAGCTTGAGCGCGGTGAAATCGAGCGCGAACGTCGGCGTCAATTCCTTGCCGTTCCAGTTGTAGGCGCGCACGAATTGTTCGTTGTCGTCGCCCAGCTTGTCCCACTTGGCGAGCAGCGAGCTGCTGAAGTAAAGCCGTTTTCCGTCCCAGCTCTGCGACACCATGTTGAGCTGTTTGCCGATCTGCTTTTCGTAAATCTGCTTCGGCTGATGCGGATTTGACACGTCGAACACGCGCACCTTGCCGTCACCAAAACAATCCACGAACAACGTCTTGTCATCCGCGCTCAAACTCATGTCCACGGGAATCACGCCACCTTCGCCGCCGATTGTCGCGATTTCCTTCGCCTGCCAGACGCCATTCCGATCTTCGTAACAAAGCCAGAGCTTCGAGGTGAGCGCCGTGGCGGTGAACGCGTAATTGTTCTTCTCGCCCCACGCCCAGCGGATTTCCAACGGCGCGCCGGGAACGTGAAACGCCTTCTTCGGCTGGCGCGTGTGGAAATTCCACAGCACCATTGAATTCCCAAACTGCTTCATCGCCTCGGCGTCCTGGATGAGTTCTCCAAAGGGCCGTGTGTAATTCTTCAGTCCGGTGAACGACGTGGTGAGCAGCACGTTTTTACGCGGCAACACGCGCGCGTCGTAACCGTAACCATCGGCAAATTCCGCGCCTTCCAGTCCGGGCGTGTCCTTCGTCGGCAGCCAATGCGTGGCGATGTAATCGCCGTCATTGCTGAATTCCACCAGCGCCGTGTGCCCGTCCCGCTTCTTCGCGTTGGAGAGGCACGGAATCAACACGCGCCCCGGCAACGCATACACGCCATGCGGCCCGACCGCGCCGCCCGTAATTTTCTCGAAGTTCTCAATCGTCTTGATGTGCCGCGGCTTCGCCGGGTTGGTGTAAACGTCGTAGATGAAAATTTTGCTGCTCTCCAGACCGGACAACCAAAGCTGCCGCCGATCATCTGTGAACCCGCCGTGATGCGCCTCGTGTTGACCTTGCAACGAATGCGTGTGAATCACCTTGCCATAGTTCTTTGAACCCGGTTTCACGTCAATGGTCACGAGTTTGTCCGCGCCATCGCCGAGTCCGGTGACGCCCAGCGTCCAGACATAAACACATTCCTCCTGCCCTTCGATGCGGGCGAGATACGGCGAGGAACAGGTTTCGTCGGCCCGCAGATTCGTGTTGGTAAACAGTGCGGCCAGCGCCAGCGCGCCGCCCAATCCGCGCCGCAGCACGGACAATTGCAAATTGATGGATGTCGTCTTCATAGTGTTGAATGTGTTGTCGGTTGAGCTACGAGGCGGGCATCTTCGCGAAAATCCGCCCCGCTGCCTATGGACCGAAAGGTGAACTTGGGTTTATTCGGCAGTGACGGGATCAATCACGGTTTTCACTTCGCGAATCGCGTCCGCCGGAAAGCCGCCGCGCACCGCATGCTCGCGGATCAACTCGGGATTCGGCGCGATGTACACGCAGAACAATTTCTCGTCCGTCACATAGCTCTGCTGCCATTGGATTTGCGGGCCGAGATTTTCCAGCACACGACACGACTTCGCCGAAATGGCGTTCAATTCTTTCGGGCTCATTTTTCCCGCGTTCGGGACATTTCGTTCGATGACAAACTTGGGCATAACACACTCGCTTTCTATGATTGTTGGTTTCGTTCATTCAACGCGATGACAACGATGTCAGCGCGCTGAGGCGAAGACCCATTGCGAACTGCGTGCCAAGGGGCATAACACGGAAGAAACCCCTGAATTGCTGGCGATTTTGCGGAAAACGAATGAAACAAGTCCTCTCGATAAATCGCAACTCACGAAATCTCGCGAGCAGCGAAGGCGATATTTCGAGAACGCTGCCAAATCATCGGCCGCAATTGCCAAGCCGGGACAAACTGCTTCGTCAATCGCAGAATGTTGGCGATCATCAGGGACAAACCGGAGCAAGTCGGGTTGACGTTGAACGTCCTGGTGGCACTCAACACCTATTATCGGAAGCGCGGGTTGGGATTGCAGCAGTTGCCAATTCTGGAGACGCGGGGTGTCTTGGAACCCCTGATGGATTCCTCCCGGGTGCTGTTCATGCATCGCCTCGGGGTGAGCCGCGGGTTGGAAGGCGACGACGGAGTGCGTCAACATCTCCGGGCGAGCAGCCTCTGGAAGCGCGCCCGATTGAAGCGCTGGGCCAGAATGCATGGGAGGTTCGCTATCAGGGCGTAGGCCAGGATGATCAAGTTGCCCCAGCAGGGATTCCAAAGGAAGAACACCGGTACGCACGCGATGGCTGCCCAATGGCAGAGTTCGCCTCGCCAGGTTTCACGGATGAAGCGCTGGAGATAGTCGCCTTGCTTCCCCGCCAGCGTGCCTTTCGCAAAGCCGCCGCCAAACCAACGCGCCGCGTCCGGGAGTCGGTCTTTCCATGATTTGATGCGAAAGACACGCTCATAAAAACGACCGCCTCGCTCCCAAATGAAGGCGCTGCCCGGATTGAACCACGTCACCGGCATCCGCGTGAACGCCCACGCAAAGCCCATTTGGATGGCGAGCCAGCCGCCGACGTTCAGCGTGATGATCCACGCAATGGGCAGTTCAATCAGCACGGATGGCACGTCCTTTCCAGGTTACTTGTTTGCCCGAGCGCAACGCCGAGCGGGCAAAGACCACGAAGAAGAAGGTCAACGGCACGGGATACAGCAGCGCGCTCAACCAACTGAACGAGCCGATCTGCCGCGCGAACCACGCCACTTGCGCGGCGCAAAGCAAATACACGCCAGCCCAAATCAAGTGCTGGCCCGTCACCAGCCAGCCAATCGGCCCGAGCATCAGGCCGATCATCCACGCCACCACCACCAGCAGCACGCCGCGCGGCGTCTGGCCCGCGCCCGCCGCAAAGCCCTTCGTCCAGCCCTCGATCAACTCCCGCAGTCCGTTCGGGTACAAGCGGGTGGTTTACAAGCTGTCGCCCAAGGCGCTGATGACGTTGAACACGAGCGAGCGGCAGGCGGAGAGTTGCAGCGCGGCGGAACTTCGTCGCGGCACGAAGCGGGTGGGTTCGAGTTTCTTTTCCAGCGACGCGATGAAAGCCTTGTCCTCGCGCAGCAGTTTTTGGCAGGCGGGGATGACCTCCATGTTGGACACGATGATGTCGGCAGCGTGGAACGTGCCGTTGGCCACGAGACCGGTCACGCGGCTGCCATCGCGGCGCACTTCGCTGACTTCGGCGTTGAGGTTCACCTCGATGCCGACGCGGGGCAAAGGGGCGTTCTACCTTGACGGCGGGAGCGAGCCATACACTTGCAGGCGCGAGGCACGCTGCGGTTCTACGAATGCGAACACTCAGTTCTCCTTGTTGCGAAGTCGGATGCTGCAAGTGTTGGATTCGGCGTTCTGGCACGGCGTTCCGGCGAGATAACGCATCGTTGCTTTGCGCGACGAAACGGCTACTTCGGTATAACTCACCGTCGCGGCATCGGCGCGGTGCATACAGGTCGAGAATGGGCCGGCATTCGGTGAATGGGAGCGATGCAAACGGCGCAGCCAGTCCAGGTTGCTGGCGGAATGTTGCCGCCTCGCCCGCTGAAACGTTTTACTGCGCACGCGTTGCGCGGTCGGCTCGTCGAAGCCGGACGAAATCCATTGCTGCGTTTTCCAGCGATGGTGCTTCCGAACAAGTTGTTTCAAGTTCCAACGCCATTCGACAATCTCTCCGGTCACTGGAAAGATTCCGATGAGGCGGAATGGATTGATTCGATTGAGCGGCAATTTATCAAGAAAGGCGTTGGCGACTTCCGGCGAGTTGACCGCGCTTAAAGAATTCACGACTTCGCCTCGGCTGACGTTTTTGCGGCCAACCCGTGCCGTGATGGAATACCAGTTGATGAGCGCAAGCGTCGCGCCGTGCTCGTTTACGGCAATCCACGTTCCACCGCCGGGTTCAGACGGAGAGATTACGGTGCAACCGTTCATCTTGCTTTGTTTCGGCGGGAGACCGATGGGGCGTGACAGCTTTTCGTCGCGGTTCATCCCCAGGCAGTAACCTCCTTTTCGCGCGATGAACGTGACGGTACACATGGCGGGACTCAATCCGTAGCCGGGTAAGTGGCGGCGAGGCGGGAATACTCACGCCACTTTTGCCAAACGAGCGAGAGCTTCGTCGGCGCGCAGCCACGTTTGCGATTCGCCGCACCGATGGCAAAAACCAAATCCCATTGTTGGAAAAGCGTCCGGTAAGCGACCACGAGTGAGTTGCGCGCGTCGTAAACGCTCGTTGCCTCGGAGGCCGCGCCGTTCAGTTCGATGATTTGAAAGTTGCGTCCGGCTCGCAGATCCTTCTCGCTCGCGTAGCGGATATCATAGCGTCCGATGAAAAAGCCCGTGAGCTTTTGCGAAATCACGTCCATGCGTGATTCCAATTCCGGTGTGCAAAGCCTCATGCCGTCACGGAAGATGCAGCCTTGTGCGTGATTGCCCGCCTCGACGAGTTTTAGTTCCTCGCCAACTGGCAGCACTTCGCCCTGTCGCTCACTGAAACGCTGGAGGTATTTGTCCGCCATGAAACGGGCACGAGGATCGCGCCAGATCAATTCCTTCAGCGTGGACTTTCCGTCGCCGACGAGAACTGGAAACAGCTTTTCCGTGATGGCGAAAATATGGCCGCGCGATTCGTGCGGGAAGCGATAATAGAAAATGCCGGCTTCGTGTGGACCGGCGGCGTAGCGCTGCGCGACCAGCGGTGCGTCCGTTTGCCGCAGATAGGCTTCTGCCTGCGTGCGCGTGCGGATGAGTTTAATTCCCACGCCACGTTGGCCAACGTCTGGCTTGAGAATAAACGGCTCGGCAAAAACACCGGGCGCGGATTCACGGCAGAAAGATGGGGGCAACAAAATTCTTTCCGATGTTTCTGCCCCCATTTTTCTGCCTTCAATCAGTTCCGCCTCCGCCGTGAACTCGGGGCTGGTCAAAATCAATTCCTTCAGCGTCGCCATCTTGGATTCACCGACCATGCCGCCGGAGAAAATTCCCGGATTCGCTGCGGTCGGCAACGTCAGGCTGCGATGTTTGATGGCGAGCCAGAGACAATAAATTGCCACGGGCGGATAGAACATCCAGGCGGGCCAGAATTCCCAATGTCGCCAGCGGCTGAGTCGGGTTATGAAACGGCGAGAATTGAACTTGATGAACACGCGACGCAGCAATTGCAACATGGCGAACAAAGCGACGCCCGCACCGAGCAGCAGCAATCCGGCGTGCTTGTAAGTGCCGAGCCAGTTCGCCAGTCGTTCGCCGAACGTCTGCACCAGAAAGAGAATGACGACGGTCCAAACACACGATGCCACACCGGTGATGAGCAGAAAGCGCGGCAAAGGCACGCGCAGGAATCCGGCGGCGAGATACGTCGGCAATCGAGCGCCGGGAACGAGGCGGCTGAAAATCAAAACGGGCGTGCCGCGTTCGGCAAACCAGCGTTCGCTCTCGGCCACTTTCGCAGTGAAGCGGCGCAGCGACGAGCGCTCGAACCACCCGCGTCCGGCGTAGCGTGCCAGTGCGTAGAGACCGGCATCGCCCATCCAGATGCCAAGGAAACACGCGGTGAACGCCGCCGGCCACGAGATGCCGCCGGTGGCGAGCAACAGGCCCGCGCCCACGGCCGCCACGTCTTCCAACACAAACGTCGCCAGAAAAAACCCGGCGGCCTTCGCGAAGGGAATCCATTCCGCGATGGCGGACGACGAGAGTGGCAGAGTTTCGGTCATTTGGCGATCGTGCGATAGGGCGCGTTACTCTGCGCGCACTGTTCTTGAGAAAGGTGGCAGTTCTCGCGCTGCGAGAACTCCGCCCGCGTCCAGCGGGCGGAACGGACGGAGAGTCGCAGCGCAACGCAGAATTGCGCCGCTGGACGCGGCGCTACGGCTCGCAGCGCGAGCCGTTCCACCTGTTTGAGGGGTAGCGGGCATCTTGGGCAACTTTTCACGGCGCAGCTTTCTCAGCCTGGTGCTTGAGCGTGGACGGCGCGATGCCAAACCCCGGCGGCATGGCCAACCCCATCACTCCGGTCATGAAACCGATCAGCGCATAGTGATGCACGGCGTGCGCAACCGAATACATGATTTCACGCCCCACGGTCGAGGGCGACGCCTGCGAGCCGCTCGTCGCGTAACTCGTCTTGCACGTCACGTTCAACGGGCGGCCCAGGAAAATCGGATCAAGGCGTTCGTAACCTTCGCGCAATTCCCGCGTCGCGTTGAGCGCGGCGAAGCGGTCGTTCTCAATTAACGTGCCGCGCTCGCGCTGGTCATAGTTCAAATCACCATCCGTTGCCGCGTCGAGCAACGAGCGGAAGTGATCGAGGCAATGCCGATAATGCCCGCCGATGGAGGCATTGAACGCCACCGGCAGCTTGCGCGTGTAATCCGCGTCGCTGAGTTGTGCCAGCAACGCTTCGCCTTGCGCGAGCGTTTCGATGGCGGATTGGATGAGTTCTTCGGAGTTGGGGGTGGGGTTCATAGTTGGGGGCGCTAGAACAGAAATCCAATCAAAGGAATTTGTCGCCGATGCAAAATCGCCGTGATAATTGCGCAAACAAACACCGTCACTGCCAGGGCAAAGAGCAATCCGCCATCGTCCTGCACCACGATGCCCAGCTTGGTAAGGTGACTGCCAATCGCGCCCACCATGACACCCGCTGCCAGTAACGCACCAAGCCAGGCCGTGCGCGGAAAGATGAGCAGCGCTGCCGCAAACAGTTCCACCACGCCGCTCGCGTAACGTCCCCACGGCTCAAGCCCCACTTTCGTGAAGATGTAAACCGACTCCTCCGCGCCGGTGAACTTGAAGTAAAGCGTCTGCAACAAAATCACCGCCGCCACGATTCGACAAACCCAGCTCAGCACCAGCAGTGGTGTCGCGAGCGTTTCCATTTTGCGCGGCGTGAAGACGCAATCGCAGTCGGTGTGAGCAGATGTGTTCATTTCCCCTTTTTCTCCACGAGGCCGGGCCAGTTCCCGTCAGCTTTGGCAAGATTGCCCTTGGCGTCCTTGTTGAAATCGTTGCGCACGCCTTTGCTGTATTGCAGCAGCAATCGGCCATCAACGATCTGGAAGGCTTCCACGTCAATTTCGACCAGTTTGTTGCGCGAGACGCCGTAAGCGCAGTAACCACCGAAGGCCGGTTCGTATTTGCCAGGGTCGGCCCTGAAAAGATCGCGGTGCTCTTTCGAGGCGAAATGGTAGGTCGCACCGTTATGTTGCGCGATAAACTCGGCCTTGCCCTTCACGGGTTTGTGGTCGGTGAAAAAGGCGACGGGATCATAGCCCTGGATCGCCACGCCGGCCTTGTCGAGGTTGATGAGGGATTTAGTCTGGGCGAAGGCCGGCAATGCCAGTCCCAACGTGAGAAGCAGCAGTGATAATTTCTTCATTCCTCCCTTTAGTCGGCGCAGTCCGGGCAACCTTACACCGCATGGAAATAAATCTCCGGGTTCGCCAATAAATCAAAGTTGAACCGCGAAACACACGAACCACGCGAAATGAGCTGGCGCAATGGAGCGCATGGAACGCAAACCTTTCTCCGCCTCGAAAGGGGAGAGTCCGCCGCCACCCTCGCCCATCGGATTTCCCTTCTCCGCATCAGCTGGGGAGAAGTTGGCCGCAGGTCGGATGAGGTGTCCCCCGGGAGTGGAGAGGAGCTGAAGATGAGGGCATTGGTGTCGAATTCTTCACCGCTCATTGAGGCTGATGAACGCTGATCAAACGTGCTGTGAAAACCCTGTGAACCACTTCCAACAAACATCTTGTTGACTTACTTCCTTGTAACTGTAAGATTGTCGCATGAATGTAGCAGCCAAAGCCGAATCGGTTTACTTCTCGGTCAAGGGCCAGGTGGTCATCCCCCGGCGCTTGCGGAAGGAATTTGAGATTGAGGAGGGCACGCGGGCTTACGTCGAGTCCACGCCCGAAGGCATCCTCATCAAGCCCGTCACCGCCAAATTCATTCGCGGTCTGCGCGGTTCACTCAAAGGCAAGGGCGTGATGAAAGCGATGATGGAAGATCGCAAGGCGGAACGGGAACTCTGAACCCTCTCCGCCTCGATCGGGGAGAGGGACGGGTGAGGTGTCGAACTCAGATTTCAACTGATATGGCCGCAAAAGAGCACAAAAGTCGCAAAGGAATTCTCTCCGCCGCTGTTGTCTTGGTAGGGCGCGTCAGTCCCCTGCGCGCCGCTTTCAGGACCGCTTGGCCCGGCGCACACGGAGGGCCGCGCCCTACCTTCCCGTGCCGAACTCTGATTTGAACTGATATGGCCACCAAAGTTTTGGATAGCTGGGCGCTCATTGCGTTCCTGGAGGACGAACCGGCGGCGGATGCGGTGGAAAAACTGCTGGCGCAGGCGGCGGCGGAAAAGCACAAGCTCCTGTTGAGCGTCGTGAACTGGGGCGAGATTTACTACAACACCATGCGCGAAGTGTCGCAGGAAGCCGCCGAACAACAAGCCCGCGCCATTGCGACCCTGCCCATTGACATCGTGGGCGTGGGTGACGACCTCACGCTTGCCCGGCATGCCGCCATCTACAAAGCCACACACAAAATGGCCTACGCCGATTGTTTCGCCGCCGCGCTGGCCAAGATCAAAAACTCCGAACTCCTCACCGGCGATCCGGAATTCAAGCAAGTGGAAAAGGAAATCAAAGTTGTCTGGCTGAAACCCTGAGCAAATGGCCACGAAGCATAAAGACTGGACGCATGAGGAACACATCCTCGCGTTCAATCTCTATTGCAAGATTCAATTCGGGAGACAACACAGTCGTGCGCCCGAGATTATTGAACTCGGCAAAGTTCTGGGCCGCTCCGCCAATGCCGTCGCCCTCAAGCTCAATAATTTTTCCAGGCTTGATCCTGAACTTCAGGCACGTGGCATCAAAGGCATGGGGCACGGCGCAAAAGGCGAAATCGCAGTTTGGCGCGAGTTTGAGGATAACCCCGAGGCGCTGGCGTTTGAAAGCGAACATTTGCTCGCAAAGTGGACTGGGCGAAAGCTGGAAGAGATCGCGGAGATTGATGAACGCGAATTGCCGAAAGAAGGGCTGGAGCGCGAGCGGATGGTGCGCGTTCGCGTGAATCAGCATTTTTTCCGCGCTACTGTTCTCTCGGCCTACGACCACAAATGCTGCGTTACCGGCTTGGCTGTTCCCGAATTGCTTGTCGCCAGCCATATTATTCCGTGGGCGAGCGACGCGAAGCAGCGCATGAACCCCCGAAACGGTCTTTGCCTAAATGCGTTGCACGATCGCGCATTTGATCGAAGTTTGATGTTCATCGGCGAAGACATGACCGTTCGCTTTCGAGAAAAGTTGCTGCGCTTTGAAAACAGGGATGCTGGTTTGGACTGGCTGTTGGGCTTTGAAGGGAAGCCGATTTTATTGCCACGGAAGTTTAAGCCGGATGAAGCGCTATTATCACTTCACCGTTCCTCTCCATAAAAGCCGAGAGCGGCTGGCCGCGCGTGTTGAAACGTTTTGCCGCCGAAGCCTGGCGTCGCGCCGATGTCGGCGAACTGGCCGACGAGGAACTGTATCCGAGCGACGCCGCGTGGAGCGGGCTTTACGACCGGATGCATACGCACGAGCCGGAGGAAATGGAACGGCGTCTGGCGCTGGCGTTTGAGCACGGCGATGGATTTGCAGAATGAGGCTCTGGGAAGGAACGAACAGAACGCCGGGGAGCGCGGCGTTTACGCCGCTTCGCCGTGCGAGTGCGAGGGTATCAACGTCAGGAATGAATCCGATGCTCACAGCCTTGCGGGAATTGAAGCGACCTGAAGGTCGCGCTCCTTTTGGAGTGCGCCGGCAGAGCGCAGCGGCGGCGCTTTCCGGCTGGACGGAGTCGCAACGAGGCGTCGCGGCCACCCAAAGCGGTGTCGCGCTTCGCTTGCCACCGCAGTCCAAAATCCTTTGCGCGTTTTGTGTTCTTTTGCGGCAAATGAATTCGTGTCTATCCGTGTCCATTCGCGGTTAAGAAAAAATGTCTGACGTTTTCACCAAGGCGAAGCGGTCGGAAGTGATGTCACGAATTCGCGGGCGCGGGAACAAGGACACAGAACTGGCGCTGGCAAAACTTTTCCGGGCGCATCGCATCACCGGCTGGCGACGGAATCAAAAACTCTTCGGCAAGCCAGACTTCGTCTTTCCTAAAGTCAAACTCGCGATTTTTGTGGACGGCTGTTTCTGGCACTGCTGTCCGAAGCACACGACCAAACCGAAGAGTAATCGCGCGTTCTGGCGGCGGAAGTTTTCCGCGAATAGAGCGCGCGATCAAATCGTGACGCGGACGTTAAAGCGCGGTGGCTGGCGCGTGTTGCGCGTGTGGGAGCACGAGCTTGCAAAGAAGAATGAGGCACGGCTTGTGAGGCGTTTATCAGCGTCCATCAGCGGTTGAATTCGACACCTCACCTTCAATCCCTCTCCCCGTTCGAGGCGGAGAGGGAGGAGCTTTTGCGCTCCTTGCGTGCTTTCGCGGCTGGAGCGTTAGCGGGCCTGTCACACATTTCCCGCAGGCAGGAGAGGCAGAAAAATTGGGGCAGAAATATGTCTTCCATTTTCCTGCCTCCATCTTTCTGCCTTTCACCCTTCCGCTCATTTCTGCTTCGCGGCCTGATATTCGCAGAAGATGCAGCGTTTATCGTTTTGATGATGGAGTTTGGCGCAGGCAACGCGGCGGCTCAGACCCCGGTAGGCGGCGGCCGCGGTCAACATTCCGAGCGGCGGGGCGAGGAAATAGATCCAAAGCGAAGCCCAAAGCCCCGGCAGCACCGCGCTGCCAAAGGTGCGCGCCGGATTCATGCTCATTCCGGATATCGGGGCTTCAATCGTGATGAACACCGCCACGCACGCGCCGGCAAACAATCCCGTGAACCGCGCAAGCTTTTGCGTATTGGAGACGACGAGCACGACAGACATCAAGATGAGCGCGATGACAACCTCGCCCAGAAATGCCGCTCCTGTTCCGCCCGAGCCGGGCAGCGTGGCAACGTAGTTTACGGACGAATGGGAGAGTAGTTTCCCCGCCACGGCTGCCACGAGCGCGACTCCTGCCACGCCCCCGACGAACTGGGCGATGACGTAAAACACCGCGTCCCACGGCGCGACCTTGCCCAGCCGGAAAAATGTCAGCGTCACGGCCGGATTCAAATGAGCGCCCGATTGTTTGCCCCACGGCGAGTAAATGATGCCAATGGCGGTCAGGCCCATTGCCAGCCCCATCAGCGCCCGCCGGAGCAGGTCATCCGGGATAAGGCCCGGCACTGGGGATGACGGATGGAACAGCAGAATCGTGAAAGCGCTGGCCGAAACCATGAAGAGGCCCAAACCCGCCGCTTCCATGAGGTATTCGGGCCAATGCCTTTTCAGAGCGTCAAACATGGTGGATTCAAAACATTTGGTGGTAGAACTCCTCGCGCTGCGACGAGTAGCGCCGCGTGCAGCGGCGCACGAGTCGTCGAATGGCGCGTGACTTGCGCCGTTCGTTCCGCCCGCTTTACGGGCTACCAGAGCGAGATGCCCCTGGCATAAATTCAATACATCGTTGCCGGAACGTAACCCGGAATCCGATGCCGGTGAATCCACAACACCGTTACGCCACACGAGAACGTCACGAGTGCCATGCCAAACAGCAACCCGTGATCCCCCTGAATGGCATAGCCCAACCAGGTCATGTGACTCAGAATCGCCGCCAACATCGCGCCCGTCGTGAGAATGCCGCCCGCCCAGCGATAGCGCGGCCAGAGCAGCCCGAGGGACGCCAGCAATTCCCAGATGCCCTGCACCCAGCGCATCCACGGTTCAGTGCCCATCTTGCTGAAGATGTATTTGGACTCCGGAGCGCCGGTGAACTTGAAGAACAGCGTCTCGATCATGATGCCCGCCGCGATGAGCGAGCAGACCCACGTCACGGTTTTCTCGCGGCGCGTGAAAGTGTCGGCGTCCTCGTAATCGCGCTTCATCGCGTCAGCGAGTTCAGCGGCGGAAGGATTCCAGGCTTTGAAGTGTTCGAGTTTTTCGAGATGGCGGGATTGTTTCATTTGGTTGGCTGGGCTTTTGTGTTAGTTCTCCGCGCGAGTTCAGTCGTTCAAGGCCGAGTATGGCACGCCACGGTTTTGGATTTCACCGCGCAGATTGATCTGATGCTCAAGCCAGGCTTCATGCACTTCAGCCATCTGGCGTTCGGTCAGCGGATCGTCAAGCTGCGGAGTGAATAAGCGGGTGCCAGCCGCGTTCGCTGGAATTTGGCCTGCTGAGACTTGTGATTGCATGATCGTTCGTCGGGCAGGCGTGCTGTGCCTTACAGTGTTTCTCCCGCAGACGTCAAATACCCCGACTGTAAGGTGGCGGCCCACTGGCGCGACGTTTGCAGAACAATGCAAATCAGAATCCCCGCACCTCGAAGACTTCGGCAGCTGGCCGTGCGGTGGTGGCCGCGCGTCTTCTTTCGCGCGGCCATCCGCCGAACCGGTTTCCATCGTTCCAGCGCCGGCGCTGCGATCAAGGGGACGCGCGGAAGGATTAGGCGGTTTGGCCTCGTCGGACCACCCTCTTTGACGCTGGTGCTGGCGCTGCTGCTCGCAGGTTGTTCAGCGGCCTCCGTCCGCCAACAGCGCTTTGTGGCCAAACCGAACATGACGTTCTCCGATTCCGTCGCGTTCAGTTACAACTCGTCGCGACTCTTGCCACAACTGGCCACCGGGTTATCTGCCGCTGGCGGACCACAAAACTCGGGCTGCACGTCCTGTCGCTGAAATGCTGTTATGAAAACACTCCGCTCCTTCGCCCTTATCGCACTCCTGTTTGGATGGCGCGTGAACTCAATCGCGCAAACCACTGCCGCACCCGAGTTCGACCTGCCAGAATGGGACTCAACAAATCGTATCAGGCTCGCGGATTTCGCGGGCCAGATTGTGGTACTCGATTTCTTCGCCTATTGGTGTGTGCCGTGCCGCCGCGCTTCGGCGGAAATCGAGCCGGGCGTTGCGAAATACTACGCCGAAAAAAGGGGTAATCCACACGGCGTTCCTGTGCGCGTGCTCGCGGTGAACATCGAGCCGGACAACCCGGGCAAGACGGCACAGTTCATCAAGGACGTTGGCGCGAAACTGGTAGCGAACGACACCGATGGCAAACTGATCACGCAACTGCGCGGGGCGGGCACGCCGTTTATCGTCGTGATTGACGGCACGCGCGGGACGAAAGAGTCGCCACAATTCGTCATCGTTTACAGACGAGCGGGTTTTGAGGGCACGAAGAAGCTTCGCCAGGTAATTGATGCCATCAAGCCTGCGCACCCGGCCGAAAAGCCGTCCGCCCATCGCGCCGACCATCCTGAACACGCGACCGGTCCGCCCCTCGTGCGCAAAGGCGGTATCGCCTTCGAGACGCTTCTCTCCTCGGATGTTCAACTCACGACGACGAGTGTCACCTACGGTCAGCAGCAAAGCGGGACGGAATGGAATCTCAGCTACACGCACAACACTTACGGCGAGGACTACGAGCCTTACAGACCTTTTGACTTTCTCGGTTTCGCGGAGCGGCTCGATGAATCCTACGACAGCGGCCTGGTGTCATTGCGACAAAAGCTCGGTGACCGATTCACGCTCTCGGCAGGTGGCGGAGTTTACAGCGGCTTTACGGATTATCGCTCGCTCTGGCTGGCAAATTACTACAAGCAGCAATTCAGCTTCGTTCCCGGCTACACCAAGCCAGACCCCTACGGCTTCAATGCCTCGACCGGTTTGCGATGGGAGTACCAGCCCACGACTGGTTTCGTGGAGGCAAACTTTTTCTATGCCAACGACGAGATTGCTCCCGGCTATGAATTTGAACCGCAACTTGGCAGAGCCGTCCACGGTCGCGACATCCTTCACACCTACGCACCGGGATTGAAGTTCGAAAACATCCTTGCGTCGCGCATCAGGACGTTAAACGAATTCCAACTCACGCTCACGTCGGAACGCGAGCCTCGCTACACATATCGTGGCTCGGTCAACGTGGCGCTCGGCGAGCGGTGGGTGTGGCGGACCATCGGTGGTTACACGCACGAAGATCCGGCGCTGCGCGCATGGCACGCCGGCTCGACCCTCGAATTTGAGCTTGCCCCGCGCTGGTTCATCAGCGCCTCGGGGCTTTACTACACTGACACGGGCGAGATCGAGAATTCGCTTTTCATTTCCACGGCTGCGCCCGGCCTGACGACCTGGCAAGGCGGCATGGGCTTGCGTTACGCAGGCGAGCACATGTCGTTTCATCTCGCCGTAGCGCCGGTTTGGTCCGACTACGAACCGGTCGAAGTCGGCACGCGCCCGTTTGCCAATCTTTACCGCGACCGCGACTGGATCTCTGTGCAGGCGGCGTGGGCTTTTGAGTTCTAAGCATCAAGCCAATCATCATGATACAAAACACATTCAAGAAACTCGGTAAGAAATTCTCTCGCGCCTGTTTGGTCGCCTTCACTTTGCTTGAATTAGGCGAATTCCGCGCCCACGCGACCTATCAAGTCGGTCAGGTCATTACGAATAATTTCTACTTCATCGCGCGGCGTCCCTTTACGCGGCCAGACGGGACGGCTGTGCCGGCGGGCGCGCGCGTTTACCTCCACGACTTCGCGGGGCGCATCGTGTTCCTTGAATGGTTCGCCGTGTGGTGTCCGTACTGCGTCGCGGCCGCGCCGCAAGTGGAAACGGGGATCGTGGACTGGTATGAATCGCGCGGTGGCAATCCCCACGGTGTGCCCGTGCTGCACGTCGCGGTGAATCAGGAAGCGAGTTCCTTCTACCAGGCGCAGACCGACAATTTCATCAACCAACAGGGCTTCGGCATTGTCGTGAATGATTACGAGGGGAACGTGATTAATCCTGTGCGATTCATGTTTCAATCCAGCGGCCAGCCGATCTTCGTGGTAATCAATGGCGTGACCAACTCGCCTTCGCATCAACCCTGGCAACTGCTGGTGAACTATCTCGGCTATGGCCAGACCGACTTCAATCAAACGCTCGCGAACTTCCGAGCGGTCATTGACGCCGTGCAAGCTCCCGTGCCTCCGCCCCAACTCGGCTCTCCCCGGAGTGCGGGCGCTGATTTCGAGTTCAATTTGCTCACGCAACCCAACCGCTCCTACCGCGTGCAAGTGTCCAGCGATCTCGTGCAATGGACGACGCTCCGCACGGTGACGGGTTCGACCAACACCATCGTCTTTCGCGATACGAATGCGCCGCCGGGAAATCGCTTTTATCGCGCGGTGACGCCGTAGATACCCGCACAAAACAAACTCGATCTATGCGAAAAGTTCTCACGCTACTGTTCTTGTGTTTCACCGCGAACCTCATGAGCGCCGGGCCAATTCAGTTTCAAAGCTCTACCAACCGCACGGCACTGCTGGAACTTTACACTTCGGAAGGTTGCAGCAGTTGTCCGCCTGCGGAAGCGTGGCTCTCGCGGCTGAAGTCCGACGCGCGGCTGTGGAAAGACTTCGTGCCTGTCGCGCTTCACGTGGATTACTGGGATTATCTGGGCTGGCGCGATCCGTTTGGCGCGTCGGACTATTCTGAGCGCCAGCGTGCTTACGCCGCGCAGTGGAAAAGTCGCTCCGTCTATACACCGGGCTTCGTGCTCGACGGCAAGGAATGGCGAGGCTGGTTCAGCCGCGATGATCTGCCGCGCGCTTCAAGGCAACCGGCAGGAACGCTTACGGCCAGTTCTGATGATGGCAAGCGGTGGTCGCTGCGTTTTGAACCGGTCGCAGGAAATTCATCAGCCTTTGATGTTCATGCCGCGCTGCTTGGCTTCGATGTGAACAGCGACGTGAAGGCTGGCGAAAATCGCGGACGCAAACTCCAGCATGATTTCGTGGTGCTCACGCTTGCCACGGCCACATCGAAAGGGAACAACGGCTCATTTCGGACCGAGTTAACTTTGACTCCTCTGTCGCGTCTCTCCGCGAAACACCTCGCGGTCGCCGTGTGGGTCACGAGGCATAAGGACTTGCAGCCGATACAGGCCGTGGGCGGCTGGCTGCCTGAAAAGTCGCCACAATCAACACAATGAACACCTCGAACATAGTGAAGATGAAACTGGAAATCACATACAAGATGGTGCGTGCCCTTTTGGCTTGCGCGCTACCGCTCACTCTGAACGCTGCTCCGCCGAGTGTGGGCGACAAAGCGCCGGACTTCACACTCAAGACTCTAAATGACCAGACTGTTCGCCTGAGCAACTTGACCGCGAGCGGCAAGGTCGTGCTCGTCGTCCTGCGCGGATGGCCTGGATACCAGTGCCCTCTTTGAACGCGACAAGTGCAGGACTGCGTAGCGTCCGCATCTGGTCTTGCCTATACCAGAGCCCGCGTCGTCATGGTTTATCCTGGGGCGGCGGACGATCTGGAGCCGCACGCGACAGAGTTTCTGAAATACAAGCAATGGCCGAAAGAGTTCATTTACCTCACTGACCCCGCTTACAGCATGGTCAGCGCATACGGCTTGCGATGGGATGCGTCTGGCGAAACAGCTTACCCGTCAACGTTCGTTCTGGACCGGAAAGGCGTCGTTCGCTTTGCGAAGGTCAGTCGTAGCCACGGTGACCGAGCCAAGGCGGCTAACATACTCGAAGAGCTTATTGAGGCTCGCGCAACTGAGTGACGGAGGGCGGGCTTCAGCCCGCTTCAGCGTCCGCCAACGAGAAGCGCTCAAGACACCCAGCCCGCCTGCGTTTTGTAAGTTGAAGCGGCGTGAACGCCGCGCCCCTTCTCGGCACGCCGATCAATCCTCACGACTCAAAACTTCAACCCAAACCCAATCTGCACGTAAGGTGCGGGTTCGCTTTTGAATTCCAGATTGCGTTCGTGGAAATCGTAACGCCGGTCCACCGTCAATCCACCGCTAATCTCGACCGCCAGCTTTTGCTTGATCGTGTAGCGCACGCCGCCGCCTACGCGGATTTCCTGAAAGTCCACAGCCTGGCCATCGAGATTCGGCTGGTTGTGATTGCGACCAAAATCGTCGGCGACAACAAAAGTTCCGCCGATGACATTTGCGCCGGCAAAGAGCGTGACCTTCTCCGCAGCGAAATACTCGATTCGCGGACGCGGAAACCAGAGCGAGAGCAGCCAGTCATCCGCAAACTTCCAGCGTACGCCCACCGCGCCAAGTACCGGCGACTCGCGTCGCGCGTTCACATTGAGTTGTCCGCCCACCAGCAGATTCGGCCCAAAAGAGTAGGACACTTCGATGTTGAACGGCGCATTGATGTCATCGCCGCTCACGTCTTGAAAGTCGCTGTAAACGCCGGGCACAACTTCGAGCCGCGCGCGCCAGCGGTCACGAAAGAACCAGTCGAAACCAACGACGGCCGAAGCCGATTGCAGCGTGTTGGGCAAAGGCGCACCGGACGGCACGCTCGCCTGGATGCGCTGCCAATCCGCGCCGAGCAGCCAGTTGAACTTGTCGGACTGCTTCACTGATTGGATGTAGGTCGCGTGGAATTCCATCGTGTCGAGATCGCCGAACCGCGTGCCGCCCTGCTTGATTTCCGACGGAAACGAATACGTCACGCTTGCCGGCGGCCAAGCGCGAAACCACTCGTCTTCGACATTCGACGGCAGATTCTCGGCTGCAAGTGGAGCGCCCGCCGCAAGCAGGTGACTTGCGGCGAGCGTGGTGGCGTGGAGGGAGGGGCGGAGATTCATAGGGTGCGCCGCTCGTCACTGCTTCGCGAAAGCGACCGTGCCCGGATTGTTCAACCGCAGACGATAGATGCCGGTTTGCGCCGTGAGATAAAGCGTCTGCCGGTCGGCGTCGCCCCAGGCTATGTTGTGCGGATGCTCCGGGCCGCGCAATGTGCCAAGGTGTCTGCCGTCCGGCGAAAAGATCCACAAACCGCCCGGCCCACTCACGAAGACATTGCCGGCGCGATCCACCTTGATGCCGTCAATCGCATCCTCCGCGCCGGGCGTAGTCAGGTCGAAGAACAACTCGCCCTTGCCAAGCGTCGCGTCGGCGTTCACGGGGTAGCGATTCACCACGGTCTGCTTCGTGTTCCATGTGCCGACATAGAGAAACTTTTCATCGGGCGAGAATGCCAGACCGTTTGGTCCGTCAAAATCCGTGCTCACCAGTTGCACCTTGCCGTCCTTCACCGAATACACGCCGAAGTGCGGCTGTTCACGACGCGGATCAGCGGCGAACTTGGGCAGACCAAACGGCGGGTCGGTGAAGAACAACGCGCCGTCGCTGCGATACACGAGATCATTCGGCGAGTTGAGCCGTTTGCTGTTGAACTTGTCCGCCAGCACGGTCGTGAGGCCGTTCTTCTCGATCCGCACCACGCGGCGATTGCCATGCTGACAAATCGTGAGCCGTCCTTCCTTGTCGGTCGTGAGCCCGTTCGAGCCGGGCTGGCGATACTCGCCGATGTTTTCGCCGGTGTAGCCGGACTTGTTCAAATACACCGACACATCGCCATCCGGCGTCATGCGATAAATCGTGTTGTTGTTGGGATCGCTGAACAGCAGGAAACCTTCGTCGGAATCCGGCGCGATGGCGGGATTGTGCGCCTCAACCCACACCGGCCCTTCCGTGAACGCAAAACCATCGGCGAGCTTCTCCAGCTTCGCGTTCGCGGGAACAATCGCATCCAGCGCCGCATCCTTGCGCTCCACTTCTAGTTTCACCTCCCGCGCACGACTTAACTTGCCTGGTTTGTAAAAATCCAGTGTTGCCCCGCGCACCCAGATGTAAGTGTCGGGATGCGTCGAGACCGGCCCGTTGATACCCAGCACCGCAATCTGAATCTTCTGCCCCGGCTTTGCGTCCCGCGTCAGCACGACGCGATTCGCCGCGTTCCAGCCTGCTGCCACGCCGCCGCCATTTTGGCCGAGCACGAAGGGCAGTTTGCCATCCACCCAAACCTCCGCGTAATCGTCCACCACGATTTCAAACACCACCGTTGCGCCCCGCGTCTCGAAGTCCGCGATCTTCTTGGGAATCGTCACGTTGAGCCGATGCCAGTTAAACGAAAGCCGTCCCTGGCCGCGCCGCTTCTCCAACGAGTCAGCGGAAATGACTTCCCACTTCGTGTCATCAAAGTCCTTCGCCCGGGCGTCGGGCGTGAAATCAAACGTGCGATTCGCCGGCCCGCTGGCCTTCAAGTCCGGCCCAACGCTCTTGTGGCCAATCTCGGAAATGCTGGTGTCGCTGTAACGCCATTGCGCCTGAACTCGTGCCGCGCCTGCGGTGGTGCGCAAGTCAATGATCGCGTCGGGCAACACGGTTCGCGGGGCGTGGTCGGCGTAGGCGATTTGGATTGCGGCAACCAACATTATTCCCACGAGAAGTACGATGGCGCGCTTGGCGATTGTTACCAAGTGCGGGCGCCGGTTGCCGGGACGAAATGATCCCGACCGGAATTCTGCGTGGGCGGAGTCGAAGCTGATCGTTTCTGGCGGTTGATGGGAAATGACCACGCGCGGGCTGGTCCGTGCCGGACTCGGAAACGCAGTGGTCAAAATCGGGAGGGCGTAGAAGTGTTTCATAGTGCTTTCAACAGCCGTTTCGTCGGGTGGGCTGGCGATTCCTTACAAGGCGCCGCCGGAGCGCGGGCTTCAGCCCGCTTCAACGCGAACAACTCCGGACGCGGAGTCAATTTGGAGGATGGTGGCTTTCGCGCTGCGAAAACTCCGCCCGCGCAACAGCGGGCGGAACGAACTTGCGAGACGCGCTCTGAAACCAGAGCGATTGCGTCGCTGCACGCGGCGCTACTGCTCGCAGCGCGAGCAGTTCCACCCCTCACAACCAGGCGCTTGGATTGATGAACCGTGAAGCGGCTTAAAGTCCGCGCTCCTGCGCCGCGACCTTTCGCGGCGGGCCACGATAGTTCGCGGCCACGAACTTCGCGGCGCGAACACCTGCACAAGCGTCGCGGAAATTGTGCGACGGCTTTCTCCAGTGTTTACAGGGGTTTTGCCACTTGCCCCATCTTGCGCCGCGCTTCGTGGCACAGCCGCTGCAAAAGAGGTTGTCGTTATGAACCAAACCAACTCTGAAGCCGCAAACGCCGTCGCGACGAACTGGGTCGAAACCCACGGCGACTATCTTTTCAACTTTGCCATCGGCCAGGTGCGCGACACGAATGTCGCCGAGGATCTCGTGCAAGAGACGTTTCTTGCCGCGCTCAAATCGCAGGACAATTTTTCCGGGCGCAGCTCGGAGCGCACCTGGCTGGTGGGCATCTTGCGCCACAAGATATACGATCACCTCCGCAAGACCTGCCGTGAGCGTGCGGTGCGTGTTGACCCGCTACCGGTGCGGGAAGATGGCGAGGCGTTCGACGAATCCATGTTGTGGATTCACCAGATCGCTGCCGAGTCAATCTCACCCAGCAAGCGCATCGAACTCGCCGAGTTTCGCGAGCACCTCGAACGCGCCATGGGCCAACTCCCACCCCGCATCGCGCAAGTGTTCCAGCTTTATGCCGTCGAAGAACGGCCCAACCACGAAGTCTGCGCGCAACTGAACATCTCCGAGAGCAATCTCTGGGTCATGCTCCATCGCGCCCGCAAACTGCTTCGCGCAGAACTCGATGGCTGGTGGCAGGCTGGAGCAGTCGCGAAATGAATGGAGCGCGAAGCATTGCTTCGCACGAGCCGACGCAACCTGCGGAGCAATGTTCCGCGCCCCGAAGGAAGATTGATCATGCTGAAGATTTCCGAACGCAAGAAAGCCAACCACTCCCTCACGCTCCTGCTCGAAGGCCGCGTCATCGGCCCGTGGGTGGGGGAACTTCAGCAAATCTGCGAACCGTTGCTGGCCGACAAAACCAAACTAACGCTTGATCTCGCGGAGGTTTCGTTCGCTGACGAAAATGGCGTGAAGCTGCTCACCAGCTTGGAACGCCGCGGCGTGAAGCTCCTGCGCCCGACGCCGTTCGTCGCGGAACAGCTCAAGACGTCTGCATTTGGAGTGCCCAAGTAACCTTACGACTGCTCGTCCAACGACTTTTGCAGCCGCTCCACCTCTTTGAGGAGTTTGCGGAACTTCTTCCCAAATGGCGTCAGCCGATACTCGACGCGCGGCGGGATTTCCGGGAACACCACGCGCTCGAAAATCCCCGCCCGCTGAAAATGCTTCAGCCGGTCGCTCAAGACCTTCGCGCTGATTCCTTCGATGTGCCGTTCGAGTGCGCCGGGACGGTGAATCCCCCTGGCCACCGCTCCCAGAACGCTGATCGTCCAGCGGCAGCCAATGACTTCCTCCAACAGAACCTCCACCTGCCGGGACTTGAGTTTCGGCATGATCGCCAAAAATTTTTTATCGCTGTCCGTCATCATTTTACACCGATTTGTAAGTATCCCACCGAATAATGCCCAATGTCGCAACGACGACTCACCCCTCAGATTGCGACCGCTGCCGCGCGATTGCGACGGCGAGAGAATAGCAATTCCGAAACGCAACACAGCAACAAATCACAACCATGAAAAAAATCATCCAATCCATCGCGGCGTTCACGCTGCTGGCCTCCTCCGCTTTCGCCGGCGGGCTGGTCAATGTGTCCGGGGCGAGCCAGATCGCCGTGAGCGGCTACGATCCTGTCGCGTTCTTCACAGACGCGAAGGCGGTCAACGGTTCGCCGTTCATCAGCGCCGAGTATCAGGGCGCGACGTATTTCTTCGCGACGGAGGAGCATAAGAAGTCGTTCGCGGAGAACCCGTCGAAATACGCGCCGCAGTTCGGCGGTTATTGCGCCTACGGGGTTTCGCTCGGGAAACTGTTTCCCGTGGACATCAATACGTGGCAGGTGCGCGACGGCAAGCTCTACCTGAACTTGAACGCCGACATTCTGAAGAAGTTCAACGCCGACTTGGGCGGCAACGTGGCGAAAGCGGAGCAGCACTGGCCCGGACTCGTGAAGAAACACGGGAAGTAGTTCTCACACCGGCGGCGCGCGGCCACGACCGTGCGCCGCCTTCCTGCGCGAGCTTGAAGTAATGCCAAACCGATTCAAACAAATCATGCTCACGCCCGCAGTGCTCGCGGCGCAGCGACACTACTACGGTAAGAGCGCCGTCCCGACTGCCGTGCAGGAGTGTGACCCGCTCACTGCAGAGGAACGCGAGTTCGTCGCTGCCCGCGATTCGTTCTACCTGGCTACCATCGCGGAAACCGGCTGGCCGTATGTGCAGCATCGCGGCGGCAAGCCCGGCTTCCTGCGCGTCGTCAGCCCCACCCAACTCGCGTTCGCCGATTACAAGGGCAATCGCCAGATGCTTTCGACCGGCAATCTCGCCGCCAACGACCGCGTGTGCCTGTTCCTCATGGATTACCCGGCGCGCACCCGGCTGAAGATTCTCGGCCACGCGCGCGTCGTGGATGCCCGCGAACATCCCGAACTGGTCGCGCAATTCACCGAGCCGGAAACGCGCGGTATCGTCGAGCGGATCTTTCTCATTGAGGTGATTTCCTTTGACTGGAACTGCCCGAAATACATCACGCCGCGTTACACCGCCGCCGAAGTCGAGGAAGCCGTCGCGCCGCTGCGGACGCGCATTGCCGAACTGGAGGCGCAATTGAAAGCCGGGGAATGAAACTTGGCTACTCCTACCGCTTTCGGCCTCGCGCCTCGCGGACCACGATGATGGAGGCGCACGCGTACCGCGCTGGCTTCCATGTCGCCGATCACTTTTTTCCGCGCCATCGTCTATACCCTCTGTATGAGATGCATTTTCAAAATGCTTGCGACGGCAGCGGCGGGATGGGCCGCGTTTAACGCCGCCATGTTTTTCACATTCCGGCTCATTGGTTTTGGTGTGGATGGCCATGGGATTCTGCTCAATCCGCAAACGCAAAACGCCAAGCTCATCGCCGTCTGGACCAAGCTCGAACCGCTGCCACTTGTCGTTGCGAAGCCACATATCATCATTGTCAGCCTGTTCGTATTCGCGTTCATGCAGGCCGTCGTTTACAAGCTACTCTCGCCGGCGTGGCCCGCAGGCATCCGACAGCGCGCGTTACGGCTGGCGGCGCTGCGCTTTGCGCTCACTTTCCTGTTCTGGGAATTCTTCACGCCGTTCAACCAGCTTGGCGAACCCTTGCCGCTCATCGCAGTCGAACTTTGTTTCTGGGTCATTGTCGCGCTTGCCGAATCCTTCGCCATTGCCGCCACGGCGGAGACGCTTTGGAAAACTGCGGCGTGTCCAGGGGAATCGTAGTATGCTGACCGCACCCATGAACACTGAAGACGCGCAACTCCTGGCCGCCGCACGGCAGGGCGACGAAACCGCGTTCAATGCCTTGATGACCGCCCATGCCCGCGAGATCCGCTCTTACCTCAATCGCATGACCGCGTGCCGCGAGGATGCCGAAGACCTTGCGCAAATCGTCTGGGTGCGGGTCTCCCGCCACCTGCCGAACTTCGAGGGCCGCTCCAGCTTCCGCACCTGGCTCTATGCCATCGCCACCAGCGCTGCCCGTGACCATCACCGAGCCAAACAACGCTGGCCGGTGGACGCGCAGGATCGCGCTCGTGCTCTTGCCGAGTCTGGGCCGGAGACAGCGGTGGAGTTTCTTCGCGTCGCGCGCGAATCGGAGGCCGGACGTTATGAAATGCGCGAGCACATTGACTTCTGTCTCACTTGCATCATGAAAACCCTGCCGCTGGAGCAGCAGCTCGCCGTGATGCTCGCCGACCTCTACGGTTTCACGGCGGCGGAAGGTGCTGAAATCACTGGCGTCACCCTCGGTGTCTTCAAACACCTGCTCCACGACGCCCGCGCGACGCTGGAGCGGGTCTTTGAGCGGCGCTGCGCGCTGATCAGCAAGACGGGCGTGTGCCACCAGTGCAGCGAACTGAACGGCTTCTTCAATGCTGCCCAGGACCAGCAGGCCGAACTCGCGAAACTGGATCTTTCCCGTGCCTCCGCTGACCCCGATCACGGTCGTCTGCTTGATTTGCGTCTGGCCCTCGCGCGGAATATCAACCCCCTCCACTCCGTCGGCGCGGACATCCAGGAAACCATCATGGCGGTTGTCCGCAAAGCAAACGCGATCCATCCAGCCGTCTGACGGTCACGCCGTCCGCTCTTCAATGCCCGCCGGAATCTTCGCAACTACTTCCGCCTTCGGCTTCGCGCCTTGCGGGTCGTATTGGTGGAACTGGTCGCGCTGCGACCAGTCGTGCCGCGTTCAGCGGCACGCGGGCGGGTTTGTCGCAGCGCGACAAACGCCACCTTCGTCACCTACTTCGGGCGCTTGATGCCGAGTTTTTGCATCCGGCTGCGAAGCGTGCTGGGATTCAGATTCAAAATCTTCGCCGCGCCGCGTTCGCCTTCGATCATCCAGCTTGTCTGCGTCAGAATCGCCTCGATATGCCGCCGCTCGACGTCTTCGAGCGAACCACTCTCGTGGTTTGTCGCAGCCGAGGTGACGAGGCTCTCCTCATTTCGGATTTCAGATTTCGGATTTCGGATTTCCGCGTGCGCCTCCTCACGTCGGCTGCTATTGGGCATCGCGGCAGGCGCACGTAGTTCTTCCGCCAGCACCAGCGTGTTGCCGGGTGAGAGAATCACCGCGCGCTCAATGACGTTCTGCAATTCACGGATGTTCCCGGGCCAGGGATACGCGCGCAGGCGCTGCATCACGTCGTCGTTGATGCCGCCCATCTGGCGGCCCATCTTGCGCGCGAACTTTTGGGCGAAGAACGTCGCCAGCAGCGGGATGTCACTGGCACGCTCGCGCAACGGCGGCACGCGCAGCGGCACGACGTTGAGCCGGTAAAACAGATCCGCGCGGAACTTTCCTTCGCGCACCAACTCCTGCAAATCGCGGTTCGTCGCGGCCACGACGCGCACGTCCACCTTGATCGTTTTGCTGCTGCCGATCGGCTCGAATTCCTGCTCCTGCAACACGCGCAGCAGCTTCACCTGCGTGTCCATCGGCAGCTCGCCGACTTCGTCGAGGAAGATCGTGCCGCCGTCGGCAAGCTTGAAGCGGCCATCGCGATTTTGCAGCGCGCCGGTGAATGCACCTCGCACATGGCCGAACAATTCGCTCTCGACGAGGCCCGCACTGATCGCGCCGCAGTTCACCTTCACGAGTGGACGCGAGCGACGCGGGCTGCGGTCGTGGATGGCGCGGGCGATGAGTTCCTTGCCCGTGCCGGTTTCGCCGAGGATGAGCACGGTGGAATCCGCCGCCGCGACCTGCTCTACGAGTCTGAGCGTCTCCCGCAGCCGCGGGTCGTTGCCGACGATCTCGCCGAAGTTGTGTTCGCTGCGGATTTCCTCCTGGAGATAGGTGTTCTGTGCTTCAAGTCGTGCTTTTTCCTGCTCCATCAAAACGCGCTCGGTGATGTCTATGAACATCGTGCGGGTGTAACTGCGGTCCGGGGCGGGCTGCGACCACCATTGAATCCAGATTGGCTGGCCGTTGTCCTTGCGGCGCAGTTCGAGCACGATGCCTTCCTTGTCCGTGCCGCGGCCCATTGCCTCGAACGCCTGCTTGAGCCGGCGTTGTGCTTCCGGTGTGTCGGGCACAAGCGATTTGCCGTAAGTGCCGGCGACTTCCTCCGGCTTGATGCCCAGAATCCGCATGGCCGCCCGATTGACCCGGATGAACTTCGAGTCGAGTCCTTCATGCACGTAGGCGATGGGCGCTTCCTCGAACAGGTCGCGAAACCGCTCGTCGCTTTCCTCCTTGCGTCGCTTCAAGTCCTCGAACGCACGCTCGCGCTCCAGTTCCACCGCAGCGCGGGCGGCGAAGGTTTCAAGCACGGACAACGCCAGCGGGTCTGCGGGCATCGGCTTGTCGTCGAACGTAACGAGATGACCAATCACCCGCCCGTCCGATCCCCGCAGCGGCACGCCAAGATAGCTCACCGTGCCCATGTCAATCATGCCCGTGTCCTCGGGAAACTCCTCGGCCAACCGGTCCGGCACATGACACACGCGCCCTTCGGCAACTTTCATGCACGGTGTGCCGGGCAATGCGTATTCAAAATCCTCGCCAAAGCTGTTGTCCTGGAAAAATGCCAGGGATCGGGCGCGTAGATTGGGAAGACATTCCGCCACGAACGCAAACCGAACGTGAAGCCCCTCGGCGAGATGCTTGACGAGTGATCGGAAGAAATCCGTGCCGGTGGTCGCCGCCGTGCCTTGAATGATGGCGCGCAGCAATTCCTCGGCGCGGGTGGGTGCGGCGGTAGAAGGCCGGCCAAGCGGTGCTGCCGCGGCCGACTTCGGTTCAATGTTGGGCAAGCCGTGCTTCATTAAACGGGCGCGAGCGTTGCGGAACGCTCGCGCCCAGATTACTGAAACCAACCTTTGGCAACAAGGCCGGAGCGGACGGGGTTTGTGAGAGTGGTGGCGGTTCTCGCGCTGCGAGAACCAGCGCCGCGTGCAGCGGCGCTACGCCTTTGAAAGTGCGGCCCACGCCGCCCAGTGTTCCGGCCCTGCACGGGCCGGGGTTGTCGCAGCGCGACAACCTCTACCGCCCGAATCACTTCGCCGCGACTTTCATCGCCAGCACCGCTGCGCCGGCCTTCGCGACCTCTTCGTCCTGGGCCGCGCTTTTCGCGCCACTCACGCCAATCGCCCCGATGACTTGTCCGTCATGAATGATTGGCACGCCGCCTTGCAACGGCGTGAAGTCGGATAGTGCGGTCATCGTGAAACGTCCCTTGTTGATCGTATCCTCGAAATCCTTGGTCGGCTTCTTGAAAATCGCCGACGTGCGGGCTTTGCCGATGGAGACGTTTGCTCCGGCGGCGAAGCTCGTCTCTGGTCGGGTGAAGTAAAGCAAATGCCCGCCTTCATCCACGACCGCGATGGATGGGCCTGCGCCGTTTTCCTTCGCGAATCTCATGGCCGCCTCGCCGACGGCTTTCGCGCCGTCAAGTGAGAGTGAATGTTTGACGGCAACGTGACCGGCTTCCGTGTGTTCGTCCGCCAGCGCCAGCGCCAGCGCCCCGACAGTGATGAGTGAGAGGAGTGTGAGTTTGGTTTTCATTTTGTTTGTAGCCGCCGACGTGAGGAGGCGGACTGAGGTTGTTGTGTTTCTCAAAACCGCCTCCTCACGTCGGCGGCTACAACTGTCAGTTAATTTTCGCCAGATTCAGCACCGACTTGCCGAGCAGCGAATCAACCGGGTCTTTCTTTCCCGCCTTGGCTGCGATGAGATGCGGCCAGTATTTGTCGGCCTTCGCCTTGTTGCCGGCGACATCCTTCTTCCAGAGTTCATCCGCGCCCTTCGTGTGTTGCACGATCAGTTGTCCGTCCACGATGGACCAGATGAGCGGATTGGCCGGGCGCACCTTGCCGATGCTGGCCGCATAACCACAATAGCCGCCATACGCCGGCGCATACTTGGTCGGGTCTTTCTCGAACGTGGCACGATTGTCCTGCGAGACGAAATGGTAAAGCGCTCCGTTGAACGTGGCCTCGATCTTCGCGTCGCCCTTCTTCGGCGCGCCGTCGGTGAAATACGTGACTGGATCATAGCCGCCCAGCGCAACACCCTTTTTGTCGGTGAAGACCAGCGTCTTGCCGCCGAGCACACCGTTCTTCGCGACCAGACCCGGCCAGTTCGCGTCGGCCTTGACCACGTTCTCCCTCAGTTCCTTGTTGAAGAGATCAAACGCCTTTTTGTTGTGCTGCAGGATCAATCTGCCGTCCTCGATCTGCCACCACTCCGGCGACACCGGCGACAACCGGTCAATGCTCGCCGCGTAACCGCAGTAGCCGCCGTAAGCGGGCGCATATTTCGCGGGGTTGCTGTCGAACAAGCTCTTGTGCTCGGCGCTGGCGAACAGATACGTCGCTCCTTCGTATTCGGAACTGAACTTGGCGTTGCCCTTCACCGGCTTGTTGTCGGTGAAGTAGGCCACCGGGTCGTAGCCTTCGATGGCAAGGCCCTGCTTGTTTTTGAGAACGAGAGATTTTCCGCCGACTTCGGCGGCATGACCCGCGGCAAGCACCGCGAGTCCGGCGATTATACTGAGAACAGTCTTTTTCATTTTCGATTTCAATTGTTGGTTAATAACTGGCGAAGATGAGTCGCGCCGGGGAAGGAATCCTTTCAGTGGTTCTCTCCGCAGGCTCTCATTAGCACCGGGCTTCAGCCCGGTGTCAGCCGCCAGAGGCGACAAAAACCGTTTCAACGGTTTGCTCCGGGCGCGGAAGCCGTTGAAACGGCTGAATTCCCAACGCTCAAGTTCACACCGGGCTGAAGCCCGGTGCTAATAAGAGCCGGCCCAAGGGTTCAGTTGCAACGCGTGCCCATCAGGATCACGGACAATTTGCGCCGCCGGATTGGTGGTGGGCCTGGAAACAAACCTGACTCCGCGTTGCCGCAGTTCTTTCGCTTGATCCGACAAATCATCCACAATCAACTGCGTGTTCCAGAACACCAGATCGCTCGCCTTGGCATCGGGCGGCAAATCACGTCCCCCAGGTGGCGCGATGTATTCGAGGAATTCAATTCCCGGCCCGTGCTCCGCTTTCAGCGCCGTGATGCGCAGCCGCGCGCCGAAGACCTGATTGAGATGCTCTTGCTCCGTGCCGTAGTTGTGCGCGCCACCGGCGACCTTGAGTCCGAGCTGGTCACGATAAAACGCCAGGCTCTTGTCGGTGTCGCTCACCACGATGGCGGTGTGATCAATGCCGAGAAAAATCGGAGCGCCGGTCTCCGATCCGGCACGTTTCTGCCAGCGCGGATCACCTTTCCCCTGCGGAAACCAGATGATCTCCAGCACATGATCTTCGGGGTCGCGAAAGTAGAAGGCCTTGATGCCGCCCGCCTCCTTGTTCCAATCCGGCAACGTCTGCGGCGCGGTCGAGACATGCGTAACCTTTTGTTCGAGCAATCGCGCGTAAGCCTTGTCCATGTCGCTCACCACAATCGCGATGTGCTGAAACCAACGGTCAAAGCTGCGCGAGTCCTCTGGAATGGGCCGGCCCTTCTTGCCGAGGTGCTCCGTCAACGTGATGCTTTCATCGCCGAGCTTGAGCGTCGCAATGCGCAAGCGCACGCTGCTCAAACCCAGCAAGGCGTCCTGTTCCTTGCCGCGCGCGTCGGATATGGAAACCAATTCAAACGGCAGCGTGTTCGTGTAGAACGGCAGCACTCGCTCCAGATCGTTCACCGTCAGCCCAATCGCGCCCACCTCGTGCACGCCCGCTCGTGCGGACAGCGTGAGCGCCGCGAGCAGCAGAAACACGACGGCCTTCGCCAACAGTTGCCCCAACGCAAACCCCTTACCCGTCCTACGGACACCCTTTCCCCATCCGATGGGGAGAGGGATGGGGTGAGAATTCCCCGAACGATTCGCGCTTTGAACCCCTGAACTGTAGCAGCCGACGTGAGTCGGCTCTGACTTTCCCCCACTTTCAGATGGAGCGGACTCACGTCCGCTGCTGCGAGGTTCATGGAGAGGGGGCGTTTCCCCAAAAGCGTTCAGGGCTTCGCCGGATTCCCGCCGTCCCGGTTTGAGGAGAGGTGGGATGAGAGGCGAGTGAACGGCAGGAATCCGGCTGGCCCTGACAAATCGTTTCAACATCACGTCCATGAAGCTCGTTCGTTTTAACATTCATGGATTCGTCGAAGCCGAAGCGGATTCCTTACGGCGAACCGGCGTTTTGCCGTTTCGCGCCCCGCCAATCCCATTGCCTGCTGCGATTTGCTTTATCGAATGCCCAGTGCCTTGATCCGCGAGGTGAGCGTGGTGGGCTTCATGCCGAGGCAACTCCGCCGGCACCCCAAATGAAGTTCACGCCCTTCGCTCTCTGATTCCCGCCAGAATATCCGCCACGACCTCCCCCTTCGGCTTTGCACCTTGCGGGCCGCCGTGGTGAAGACGCACGCTCACCGCGCCGGTCCCGCACGGCGGGATCGCGACCGCCCATGACGAGCCGCAGCCGCCGACGGGAAATTTCTCTTGTTGTTCGGCGGCGGCGATCTTCGCCCTTGAACAACGTGGCCGGGTGCGTGCCGGGATTACTCTTCCGGCTCCCCGCAGTTATGGTTCGCAGGCCAGGACGACACGGAAGCCCAAGTTCCAATCGGTGAGCGCGGGATGGTTGCCAAAGAAGCCGCGGCTGGCGGAACGGCAGGATGACGGACCAAAATCGAAAGCGCCGCCCCGCATAACTTTCCATCCGATTTGGTTGGATGGAGGGCCTTGAGGGTCCGTCACGAATCCGCCGGGCAAGGGCCCGAGCCAATCCTGACACCACTCGAAGACATTTCCCATGATGTCGTACAGCCCCCAAGGGTTGGGAAGTTTCTGCCCCACCGGATGCACCGTCAGACCGCCTTCAAAGGATTGCCACGCGTAATTGGTGATGCTCGCATCGCTGGGATCATCACCGTAGCTGAACCGCGTCGAAGTGCCGGCGCGCGCAGCGCATTCCCATTCCGCCTCCGTCGGGAGCCGATAGCGGCTGCCGGCAGGAATGCGACCGTCCGCGAGTTCCCTTTGGGTGAGCATCCAGCAATAATTGGTGGCGTCGGGCCAGCTCACGCTCGAAACCGGCCGGTTCAGATCGCCGGGAAATTCGCTCGGGTTGGTCCCGGTGACATCCAAATATTCTCCCTGGGTCACTTCATATTTCCCAATCCAATAACCGCTGGTCAGCGTCACCGTGGTCTGCGGGCCTTCATTGGTTTGATGGCCCAGTTCGTTGGTCGGGCTACCCATCCGGAACGTATTGGGCGGAATAAACACCATGTTCGTGGGCGTGATTTGCAACGCGCGATAAAAGCACGACCCGGCAACGGGCGCGCTCGTATCCACGTACAATCGGTTCGTGGCGGTGAGTTGCACGAACGCAATGGTGACCCAGGCGTTTGTTGACGCGAGATCGGCGCTGGCCTGGACCGCGTAAACACTCCCGGCGGTGCCGGTGATCTCCACTCCGGCAAAAAGATTAATGCCCAGCGCCGACGGCGATTGTCCCTGAGCGAAAGGGACGCCACTCAGCAGCAAGGCGGTCCCGGCAAGCAACGCCAACTTCGATAGGTTGACCATAATATGTCTCTTCATTTCTTTCTAACTTGTTTACTCCCGCGCTGAACAGCCGGGGAGAATGCACCCGAGAATGTCCCGGTTCATCCAAGCGCGCAATGGCACGAAAGGTCCATTTCTGGGCTGGGAATGAAATGACGCGCGACGGGACTCCCACGAGGAAACTCAGGCGCCGCGATCTGTTAAATCGAACGGGCCGAAGTCGCGGCCGCCGATGACGAGCCGGAGCGCGAAGCATTGCTTCGCCAGTTGCGATTGGTTGGGGGATGAGAACAGAAGTACGCGGAGCAATGCTCCGCGCTCCGTTGTTGCGGCGTGGCGCTGAAATCCGCATCCACCCGCACCATGTTCGCCCGGAGTTCATTCACGATGGGTTGGGCATAATCAATCAATGCCTGGTCGTCGTTGAGCGTGATGACGCGCACCTGATCCGGCGCGAGCCAGAGCGGGAAGTTGCCGGCGTGTAGCCGCCAACGTGAGGAGGCGGGTGCCTGACTGCCGCCGATGAACCGCTCGTGCGTGCCGAGTGGCGCGCGAGGGATGCACAACGGCGTCCTGTTACAGTTGTCCTTGTCGCGGCAAGTCAGGCCGACGTCCTTGCGAACGGCCACCAGCGGAAACCCCGAAATCCCCGCACGTCCGATGGGATCTGGCATTGCTAGTTCGTGCCCGATGGCTTCGCTCCACGCTGATACCAGAAACCCGATGCAATCAACACGACAGCGCACGCGCTGGTGAACAGAATCAAAAACGGCGAGGGCAACATAAACCAGGCGACGACCGCCGCTGCGGCAGAGAGTCCGCCACTGACGTAGCAGTAAAACGCGCTGGCCCGCGCGCTTTACGCGCTGGCCCGCGCGCTTTGCGCGCTGCGCTGGAGAATCATTTGCAGAGCCTGTTCGCTCCGCATGAGTGCTGCCGCGCAATCGTTCGAGCACACCATGCGAGGCGCGCTTGATGATTGGATGCAGTCGCCGCACACCCCCCGTCCGCAAAACGCGCAGACGGCCACGGCTTCGGCACTGTGTTTAATGCACTTCACAATCTGCGATACGTCGCCGGGTCGGCGCGCAATATCAACAACTCGCCCTGCCGCTCGACCTCGCCGGTGATTTCAAGCGGCTCGGCAACGAGGTCCAGCACTTGTTGGTTCACGGGCTTGCCATCTGCGGAAACGAGTAACAGATAAATCGCCGGGCCGTCCTTTTGCCGCACGAGCAGAACAGGTGGCACACCGCCACTGATGCAACGGATTGCGCACGCGCGATGTGGCGTGAGTTGACCTGGATTCATCACGCCGAGGAAGCATTTGCTGTCCACGATTTCGCCGACGAGGGTTTGTTTGCCCAGACTGTGGTAGGGCGCGGCACTCTGTGCGCGCCGTTGGTCGTTCGTTGAAACTGTGATCCACTCCGGCTTCGTCTCAATCATCGTTTGATTGCCGCGATAAATGAGCGTGCCCTTCAGCGTGACGGATTTGCCGCTGAATGGTGCAATCGCTTCACTGTTCAAGCCGAATTTCCACGGCGCGACGAGGTAATAGGTGGAGTAGCGCGAAAGGCCGTCGGTGTTTCCCGGTCGCGGCACGAGCAGGTGCGGATAAGGCGCGGTTTGCAGGATGCCGGAAAAGCTTTTGTGGTTGCCCCACTCGAAGACGCTCGCGCCAATCATGCGTTGCGAAACCGCGAGAACGACAGGCACGAGCAACGCCAAGAGCAACAGTGCAATGACAGCTTTGCGCACCGTATTGCAGATGCCCGGTGCTGCCTTGGCTTCCCAGCCGATGTAGAATTCATCGTTCATATTCAACGCTCGCCCTCACCCTGCCCCTCTCCCCCGGGGAGAGGGAACAGCGATTGGACATTTTCAGTTTGATCGGAAACCGTCCAACAATCACAGCGCCTTGGTTCTCGAAAGAAGCGGCGAACCATTCTCCCTCTCCTGGGGGAGAGGGCCGGGGTGAGGGCGGTAGTATTCATCATTCTGAAACCTTCGCTGGTTCGGCCTTAGTTCCCGCCGGATTGGGTTGAGGATTCACGAACACCCGGCCATTCCTCACGCGCACGTTGAATGTCGGGACGCGCTCGACGAACGGCGGCGGTGACGCGCCGGTGTCCGGTTGATATTGGTAGCCGTGCCACGGACAGGTGATGCAACCGAAAACAATTTTGCCCTCGCCCAGCGGGCCGTTCTGGTGCTGGCAGACATTCGAGACGGCGGAAATCTTTCCGTCATACTTGAAGATCGCCACGCGCTCACCCGAGAGGCAGACAATACGGGCGCGGTTTTCGGGAATGTCGGCGACGGCACAGGCGTCCAGGAAACCTGCGGTTTCGATTTCAGATTTCGAATTGCACATTTCAGATTGGCAGGCATGCGGTGCGTGATGCGTCCCGCGTGATTCTGAATCGAGCGCCAATTCGCTTCGCGCCGCCCTGATGTGCAGGCCAAGCACCATCATCAATCCGAGCGCGGTCGTGCCGACGTAAACCGGGCTTCCCTCGCCCTGCAATGCGCCGAAGGTCACATGCAGCACGAGCAGCGCATAAGCGACATACACCAGCATGTGTAGCGATTTCCAGACTGGCGCGCTCAAAGTCGCGAGCCAGAAATCGTGGCTGGTTGCCGCCATGAGAAATAAAATCACCAGTGCGAAAAGCCCGAACGGCTGGAACGGCACGCCCGCGACTGAGCCGGTCAGCGGGCTTGAGACAAAGATGCTCAAGATCGGATTCGTGTCGCTGCCGGCGTGGTAGGTGATGACCACGAGCGCGGCATGAATCAGTCCCAGCAGGAAGCAGGTCACGCCCGCGTGGCGGCGATTGTAAAGCAATGGCAGGAACTTTGGATTCAACCGGCACAGCGGGCCGATGCAAAGGACGAGGTGCAGCAATAGAAATGCTCCCGTGCCGAAAGCTCGGATGAGCATGATTTCATCCGTCACGCGCGGGAACAGCAGCTTGCTCAGCACGCTGAAGATGACGAGATACGCCGCCACCCCGCCAACGAGCACAGCGTCGTAGAGCTTCTTCTGCCGATTCCACTGAACGGATGTGTATTGGACACCCATGCTTCACCTCTTTGAATCCCCGAAGCGAAGAGGCTTCGAGATGTCCACAATCTCCTGGTCGGCGAGGCTGAACAGAATCAGTGACCCTTCGGCGGTGGCGGCCTCGGCAGGCAGAGGGAGCGCGGTCGCTACAAATGAGCCGAGCAGCACGGCATTCGTAGGCAACTCCGTTCTGTTCGTTGGCTGACTTGTGATCCAATAGGCGATCAGGTCCGGCTTCACAAAATCCCTTGGCGCACTGAATCCAATCGCGAACTGGCCCGTGCTCAAGTCCCGCCAAAGCCGTATTCTAACCGGAGCATCTTCAAATGCGTCGTCGCGCTCATATCCGGTCGCGGTGAAAGTCTGAGCCGACGTGGTGGACAATTCCGGTGGTAATATTGACGTCTCCGGAACGGTCCGGCGAGCTACAATTCCCACCCCAAACGCAAGTGGCAGCAATACGCCGATGATAGCAAACATGCGGCGATGACGTTGACGAAGAAAGAGGATCATTGGCTATTGGGGATTTGTCATCGGCTATTTCGCGCCGCGCGGCGATGCGCGGTGCATTCTTCGGGCGGCGCTTTTGCGCCCGTGGCCCAACGCCGGAGCAGCAACGGCCAAAACGCCACCGTGCCGGGAATGACGAGCAGCCGAAATCCCCAGCTCCCATGCGCCGCGTGCGGGTCAATCTTCTTCACGCCAACCAAAGCGAATGGGATGGCGAAGACCAGCCCGCAAGCCAGGTAAGCTCCAAGCAAAATTAAGAATACAGCGGCGATCATGGCGTGATGGGTTTGCGTTGATGCTCTGAGTTCAACTCCGCATTGAGCGAGTAGCTGATGACGGTGCGGATCAACACAATTGATCCGAGGACCAGCAGGTCCTGCGGGCTGGGTTTCATGAGCGTGTCAATGATGTCCGCCGCGATCAGGAATTCCAGGCCGAGCAGCAGGTAGTAGCCGAGCACTTGCCGGAGGCGTTTGCGGTCGTCTTCTACATCCACGTTGCGCATCCCTCGAAGTTCAGCGCGGACAAATCGCACCAGGCCGCGAGCGACGCCAAATACGATCACAAGCACGCCGAAGATTCCAATGCCGAAACTGGTGTGATGCAGGTATTCCATACCTGCCAAGGAGTCGTCTTCGGGGGAATATCCTTACATGCGAATCGGCGAATCTCACCCTTTGCCGAACACGGGCAACGCTGCCCCATTGATCGCGCGCGAAGCGTCCGAAGCCAGAAACGCAATCACGTCCGCTATCGCCGATGGCTTGACCCATTTGCTGAAATCGCCGTTGGGAACGGCGGCCCGGTTCTGCGGCGTGTCAATCGTGCCCGGCATGATGCAATTCACGTTGATGTTCGATGCCTTCAGCTCGGCAGCCAGAGATTCCGACAATCGCAGCACCGCGCTTTTCGACGCGCTGTAGGCGGCGTATCCGGCGCTGCCCGACAAGCCGTCGCGACTGGCGACGTTGATGATCGTGCCGCGCCCCTGGCGGAGCATTTGTGGAATGACAGCGCGGCAGCAAAGCAGCGTCGTCCGCACGTTGACATTGAAAAGAAAATCCCAGTCCGCGAGCTCGGCTTCATGCACCGGTTCGCCGCCGCGATAGCCGCCCACGGTGTTCACCAGCGCGTCCACACGGCCGAATTTGGCAAGCGTGTGCTCGATGAGCTTGCCGAGAGACGCGGCGTCTGTGAGATCAATTCCGCCGGCGAGCAAATGGTCGGGCGAGTCCGCGATGTCGTTGAACGCCTCACGAACACGGTCCGGCGAACGATCCACCAGCACCGTTTTCGCGCCAGCTTGTTGAAAGAGACGCGCGGTGGCCATGCCGAGATTCCCGACTGCGCCGGTGATGATCGTGACTTTGTCTTTCAACGTGAACTGCGGAATGCCCTCACCCTTACCCTCTCCCGTCGGACGGGAGAGGGAACAGCGATCGGCACTTTCCGGTTTTGCCGACGTGCGTCCAGCAATCTCCGGCTCACGACGCTTCAAGAGAACGGGGAAAGATTCTCCCTCTCCCATCGGATGGGAGAGGGCCGGGGTGAGGGTTTCTGTGGTCATGCGATGGCGGCCATTTCAGGCACGATGGGTTGTTTCAAAGTTCCATTTGCACCCGGCGAACGTGCGGCCTCAGTGGCCCGCGATCCGAGCCGTTCGAGCAAATGATCGCCTACGCGCAAGGCATTCGCGACAATGGTAAGCGTCGGGTTCACCGCCCCGCTCGAAACAAAGAAGCTGCCGTCCACCACGTAAAGATTGTCCACATCATGCGCGCGGCAGTTGAGGTCGAGGACGGAAGTCGCGGGGTCTTCACCGAATTTGCACGTGCCAACCTGGTGACCGAGGCTGTGCATTGGCATCTTGGTCTGGAAATACCCGGTCGTGGCCTTCGGCGCGCTCGCGGAATCAATCTCGCGGAGAATGGTTTCCCAACGTGCGTTCAGACGCGCGAACGGTTCGCTGTTGTTCTCGGTGTAATCAATCACGATCTTGTCGCCGTCGGTGCGGACTTGATTGCGCGCGTCGGGCAAGTCCTCGGTCGTGAGCCACCAATCCACGGAACACTTCGCGACTTCTTCCAGCGTGAGCGGCGCGTATCTGGCTTCCTGACCGATGAGGCCGTCCATGACCGTCTTGCCCATGAGCTGGATATTGCCCATCGGAAATGCGTAGCCCGGTTCGCCCCAGTAAAAATCATTGATCGCCATCGTCTTTTGGAACTTCGACGGATTGTTCTTTGCGTTGGTGACCGCGATGAGAGAACCGAGCACATGCTTCATCAGATTGCGACCGACGAGGCCGGAAGAACTATTCGCCAGTCCGCGCGGATGCCGGTCATTCGCGGAGCGCAGCAGCAACGCCGCTGAATTCACCGCGCCGCAGGCAACCACCACGATGTCGCCGGTAAACGTCGTCGGTTCACCTTTCACTTCGGCCACGACACCGCTGACTTCGTGACCCAACGCGCTGGTCAGCAACTGCAAAACTTTCGCCTCCGTGAGGAGCGTGACGTTCGACTTGTCCATCACGGGCCGGACACCAAGAACATCCGCGTCGGACTTCGCGCCGACCATGCACGGGTAGCCGTCGCACGTCGCGCAACGGATACACGGGCTGGTGTGCATCGCGGCCTCGTTGAGGCGCACACCCATCGGCGCGGGATACGGCTTGAGGCCGCGCGCCTTGAGCGTTTGAAACACTTCCGCGATGCGCGGCTCGTGGCTGATGGGCGGGAACGGATAATCCTTCGCCCGCCACGGCTCGGTCGGATCTTCCCCGGCCTTGCCGTGAACCTGAAACAGATCCTCCGCCTGCGAGTAATAATTTTCCCAATCGCGATATTTGATCGGCCATTCGGGTGAAATGCCGTCGCGATGGCGGAACGATTCAAAGTCCTTTTCGCGCAATCGGAACAGCGCCGCGCCATAGACCTTCGTGTTGCCGCCGACGTGATAACTGAAGCCTGGATAAATCTCGCCGCCGTCCTTGTTGAACATCACCTCGGACGAATAATACTTGAACGAGCCTTTGTAGCTCCAATTGTCCTGCTCGCGGGGCAGAAACGGCCCGCGTTCCAGCACGAGGATGCGCTTGCCGCTGGGCGCAAGGCGATTCAACAGCGTGCCACCGCCCGCGCCCGTGCCGATGATGATGACATCGAAGTGTTCGTTCATGACGCGAGTTGGTCGAGACGGAAGGGCAAACCTTACAGGGTACGGCAATAACAATTCCCGCCCGCCACAGTCCCCTTGGTCGGCGCGCGGCATTCACGCCGCTTCACCATCCGCATCGGAACACGCTCAGGACATTTCCTACGACGCACTTCCTCGCACATTGAAGCGACCTGAAGGTCGCGCCCCTTTGAATCCCAGCGGGATTCCATCACTCAGCCCATGGTTGCGAGGTGCGAGCTACCCTGGGTCAACCGTCCCAACATTATTTTCTACCCCAACGGGGTTGCATCACCGTTTCGCGCACATGGATTCAACCCCGTTGGGGTAGATTTCGTTTTGATTCGTTACCCAGCGTAGCCGCTCCGTTGTCGCGTCAACGCTGGGCTGATTGACGCAATCCATTCGGGATAGGAGCGCGGCTGTGTCGATGACCAGCCGCAGCACTTCCGCACATCAGAGCCGCCGAGAAGTTTGTGTGTCACGTCCTCCCTCACCCCAACCCTCTCCCCAAGGAGAGGGAATCGCCATCGCGGTCTTCCGTTTGCTCGACGACGCTCCTGCCATCTCCGCCGCACGACATTCCACGAAACCGGCGAACGATTCTCCTTCTCCCCGGGGGAGAAGGCCGGGATGAGGGCGAGCGTTAACACCATTCTTGTATTGAACCCGTCAATCCCGCAAAACGTGGCAGGTGTAGCCGCCCGGATTCTTGATGAGGTATTTCTGGTGGTATTCCTCCGCTGGATGGAATTTCCCGGCGGCAGCGATCTCCGTCACAATCGGCCGCTTGAACTTGCCGGACTTGTCCCACGTTGCCTTCACCCGCTCCGCCGTCTGCTTCTGCGCATCGCTGGTGTAGAAAATCGCCGAGCGATATTGCGTGCCCACGTCGTTGTGCTGCCGGTTGAGCGTCGTCGGGTCGTGCATCCGGAAGAAGTAGTTCAGCAGTTCTTCGTAGCTCAACCGGGCGGAGTCGAACTCCACCTGAATCGCCTCCGCATGGCCAGTGCCGCCAGTGGAAACATCTTCGTAAGTCGGGTTCGGGGTATTGCCGCCCGTGTAGCCAACCGTCGTCTTGGTGACACCGGGAATTTTGCGGATGATTTCCTCCATGCCCCAGAAGCAGCCGCCAGCGAGGATGGCCGTCTCCCGCACCGGAGCTTTCAGCAGTCCCGCCTTCACAAATGGATCGAGATACGCGCCGTAACCAGCCTGATCCATTTCCTCCACGGGGATAAATCTCAACGATGCCGAATTGATGCAGTAACGCATCCCACCCTTGTCCGCTGGGCCGTCGTCAAACACGTGGCCGAGATGTGAGTCCGCAACCTTGGAGCGCACTTCAGTCCGCACCAAGCCGAACTTTTGGTCCTTCTTCTCAACGATATCCGTGCCTTTCACCGGCTGGGTGAAGCTCGGCCAGCCCGTGCCGGAATCGAATTTGTCGAGCGAACTGAACAACGGCTCGCCGGACACCACGTCAACGTAGATGCCCGGCTTGTGATTGTTCCAATACGCGTTGCGAAACGGTGGTTCTGTGCCGCACTGCTGCGTCACGGCGAATTGCTCGGCGGAAAGCCTTTTCTTCAGCTCGGCCGCGTCGGGTTTCTTGAAGTCATTCATGTGTTGAGGTTCAAAGATGGTTGGCTCGGACGATTGAGGGTGGCCGGGATGCACCGTCGCCACAAGGCCCGCCGCCAGTAACACGACCGCGCCAACCGCTGCAAGTTTGATCGGGGACATAACATTCTTCTCTTGGTTCGACTCACGTCCACAATTTGAATGCCCGGAGTTTTCTCCCGGCGCTCTCATGGGAAGTCGTGCGACGCCCTCGAAACTTACAGCGAAACCCGCTGCCGGCTGCCCGGATGTCCGCAGAAGATGCAGCGGTGGCGCAAGTCGTGATTCCATTTGGCGCAGGCGACTTGCGCGCCCCGCCGCAGCGCGCGGTAAATCTCCACCGCCAGCAACATGCCGCCGATGGGCGCGATGAAATAGATCCAGCCCGCCGTCCAGTTTCCGCTGGGAAAGGCGGAAGCCACGGTGCGCGCGGGGTTGATGCTCATGCCGGAGATCGGCGCTTCAAACGTGATGTAGAGGAACACCAGCGTGCCTCCGAACAGCCCAGTAAAACGCGCGAGTTTCGGTGTGTTCGTCATGAACAGAACCATCAGCATCATGCCACAGGCAATGATGGCTTCAGCGACGAACGCTGTGGCGAGGCCTGCCTTGCCGGGCACCGTGACGACATAGTTTACCGGCACATCGGTGAAGACTTCCTTCAGTGCGAACTTCACCAGCAGCACTCCCGCGACGCCACCGAGCGTCTGAAAGACCGGGTAGAACAGCGCGTCCCACGGTTTGACTTTTTCCGAGGCGGAAGAATGTCCACGTCACTGCCGGGTTCATGTGAGCCCCCGAACGCGCCCCGATGGGCGAGTAGATGATGGCGATGGCAGTGAGGCCCATCGCGAGTCCGTTGAGGGCGAGGCGGAGAAAATCGTTCGACAGCGCCTGACGCACGGGTGAGTTGGGATGTTCCAACAGCGCGGTGAATGCACCCGCCGAGATCATGAACAAGCCGAGACACGCGGCTTCACACAGATATTCTGGCCAGTGCTGGCGGAGTGCATTCTGCATGACAAGGAGCGCGACCTTCAGGTCGCTTCAGCAGTCGCCAAAGCGCGGGCCACGGGTCTGTCCGGGCGCTTCTGCCCTGCGGACGTTGAAGCGGCGTGAACGCCGCGCTTCTGATGGCGCATCGGAGCGCGCGGCATCAGCAGCTTTGCGACAAGCCCGGTCCAACCGGTTTGATGCGACGCGCCGACGCCTCGCCCTGTGTCTCCGTGGAAATACTCGTGAAACAAAACATAATCCTTGAAGTGCGGGTCGCCCGCGAGCTTGGGATGGTATTTCAACACCGGACGCTGGCCGTCTTCACCCTTCAAGAATAGACGCGACAGTCGCCGGGAAAGTTCGTCCGCGACTTCGTTGATGGTGATGAATGTTCCCGAGCCGGTCGGACACTCGACCTTGAAGTCATCGCCGTAGTAGTGATGGAACTTTTGCAGCGACTCGATGAGCAGATAGTTCACCGGCATCCAGATCGGGCCGCGCCAGTTGGAATTGCCGCCGAACAGGCCGGACTTGGATTCCGCCGGCCAGTAGCCGACTTCCATCGTGTGACCGTTGGTGTTGAAACGATACGGCTCGCGCTCGTGGACCTTGGACAGCGCTCGCACGCCGTAGTCGCTCAAGAACTCTGTCTCGTCGAGCATCCGGCGCAACAGACATTTCATGCGGTGGCCGCGCAGCAGCGAGAGCAGGTGGCGCTCGCACTCGCCACATTCCTTCCAGCGCGAGACGAGTTTGGCGAGGTCGGGGCGGTAGTTGAGAAACCATTCCAAGCGCCCGGCGAAATCAGGCAGTTCATTCAGTAATTCCGGTTCAAGCGTCTCGACCGCGAACAAAGGGATCAACCCGACCATCGAACGGACTTTCAACGGCACACTCTGGCCGTTGGGCAGATTCAACACGTCGTAGTAAAACTCGTCCTGATCGCACCACAAACCGATGCCTTCGTCGGCGATGTTGTTCATCGCCTCGGCGATGTGCAGGAAGTGCTCGAAGAATTTCGTGGCGATGTCCTCATAGACCTTATTGTGGCGCGCGAGTTCGAGCGCGATGCGCATGAGGTTGAGGCAATACATCGCCATCCAGCTCGTGCCGTCGGCCTGGTTGATGAAGCCGCCGGTGGGCAACGGCGCGCTGCGGTCGAAGACGCCGATGTTATCCAGGCCGAGGAAACCGCCTTGGAAAATGTTTCGGCCCTGCGCGTCTTTGCGATTCACCCACCAGGTGAAGTTCAACATCAACTTGTGGAACACGCGTTCGAGGAAGGCGAGGTCGCCGTGGTCGGCGGGATTGGCGGCGCGGCGCTGCTTGCGATCCATCTGGAACACGCGCCACGTCGCCCAGGCGTGAACGGGCGGGTTCACGTCGCCGAACGCCCATTCGTAGGCGGGTAACTGGCCGTTCGGGTGCATGTACCATTCGCGCGTGAGCAGCGTGAGTTGTTGCTTGGCAAATTCGGCATCCACGAGCGCAAGGGGGATACAGTGGAACGCCAAGTCCCACGCGGCGTACCACGGATACTCCCACTTGTCTGGCATCGAGATGATGTCAGCGTTGTTGAGATGCTGCCAGTCGGCGTTGCGACCGTGGTGACGCTCGCCCGGCGGCGGCGGACATTTGGGGTCTCCTTTAATCCACTCCGCGACGTCATAGTAAAAGAACTGCTTGGACCAGATCATCCCGGCGAATGCCTGGCGTTGGACGTTGCGCGCGTCGGCATCGGTGATGCCGTGTTGCAATTCCGCGTAGAATGCGTCGGCTTCCGCAATGCGGTGTGCGAAGATGGCGTCGAACGTGGCGAATACATCTCGACTCTCATTAGCACTGGGCTTCAGCCCGGTGTTTGTGGCGCGGGAACTCATAGCCGCTTTAGCGGCTTTGTTCGCAGGCGTGGAAGCCGCTAAAACGGCTGAATTCTCCCGGCTCGCTGACACCGGGCTGAAGCCCGGTTTTAATGAGAGGGAATCGGCAGCGGAGTTTGAGTTGCGAAGCCGCAGGCGAATCTGCCGCGAGCTGCCCGCTGGAATTGTCAGCTTGTAGAGCACGCCAGCTTTTGTGCCGGTGCGGGCGGGGTTCACCGCCGACTGATTTCCGTGAACGATGTATTCGTCGAACGCGTCTTTGAAGAATCCTCGCGCGTCAGCTTGACCGTAAAGTCGGCGCGCGTTCGTTTCATTATCACAGAAAAGATATTTTGGTGAACGCTCGCCCTCACCCCGGCCCTCTCCCCCGGGGAGAGGGAGTTCACGTCCACCGTCGGCGGTGAAATCGAGGCGTGCGGATTTACCAAGCGCAGTCGAGCGATTTTCCCTCTCCATGGGGAGAGGGCCGGGGTGAGGGAGGTCGTCGCTCAAACTTTCGGCGAACATTCGATACTCCCCCAGCTTCTCATGTTCGGCCACGATGCATCCGCCCTGCTCGCGCATCTGCGGCTTCTTCGCATCGGCCTTCCATGACCATGTATTGCGAAACCAGAGTTGCGGCAGCAGATGAATCGTTGCTGCTTCCGGCCCGCGATTGTGGACGGTGACGCGCATGAGGATGTCGTCCGGCCCGGCTTTGGCGTATTCGACGAACACATCCCAATAGCGGTCATCGTCAAAGATGCCCGTGTCGAGCAGTTCAAACTCTGGCTGACTAGGGTCGCATTTGCGGCGCGCGTTTTCCGCGACGAGGTGGTCGTAGGGAAATTCCCGCTGCGGATATTTATAGAGCATCTTCAAGTAGCTGTGCGTCGGCGTGGCGTCGAGGTAGTAATAAAGCTCCTTCACGTCCTCGCCATGATTGCCTTCAGAATTCGTAAGGCCGAAGAAGCGCTCCTTCAGTATTGGGTCTTTGCCATTCCACAAGGCCAGCGAAAGACAAAGGCGCTGCTGGTCGTCACTGATGCCGGCGATGCCGTCCTCGCCCCAGCGATACGCGTGGCTGCGCGCGTGGTCGTGCGGAAGATATTCCCAGGCGTTGCCATGCGGTGAGTAATCCTCGCGCACCGTGCCCCATTGACGTTCGGAAAGGTATGGGCCGAAGCGTTTCCAGTTTTGTTTGCCGGATCGGTCCTCGACGAGGCGTTGTTGTTCGGAGGTCATAGGGTCAATTTAGTTGGTAGAACTGCTCGCGCTGCGAGCAGTGGTGGCGCTGGTCGCGCTGCGACCCGCAGCGCCGCGTGCAGCGGCGCAATCCTTGATTGATTGAGGCCGGCCGTGCCATTCGTTCCGCCCGCTGAACGCGGGCGGAGTTCTCGCAGCGCGAGAACTGCTACCACTCAGGCGTATCTTGGCACTCGGCTTAATTGGCGAAACTGGAGATTTCATTCCGTTCAAGTGGCAGGCAGGTTTTTGTAATAGTCCCAGCACCGCTGGCAGGTGGGATCGTTCATCGTCCATTCAGGGTGACGCGCTTTGATCATGCCGAGCGTGTATTCAATCATCTCCTTCGTTTCCTCCTCGCGATGTGTTTGGAGTTCATCCGCGGAAATGTCGTGCTGACAAAGACTGCAAGTGATTTTGGTGGCGGGCATAGATTGAAGTTCAGCTTCGTTTTGGGGTTCGAGATAACTCGAAGCACCCTTCGCCCCATCCCTCTCCCCATCCGTTGGGGAGAGGGTGGCCGATAGGCCGGGTGAGGGGATTTTGGTTGCGGCTTTCATTACGAGAAGGATTCACGCAGCGACCAGGGCGCGCGGCCTTGAGGCCGCTTCAACTTTCGATCGCTCGGTGGCGGCTGTAATGCGAGGACGCTCAGACTTCTGACCGTTGAAGCGGGCTGAAGCCCGCACTCCCGGCTGTTCACGCAGAACAACCTGGTCCAACCGCAGCGCTTCGCCTACGGACCACGCTTGGAAGGGACAACCACGCGGTGTGTGGGGGGCAGTGGCATCGGCGATTTCGGAGACGTGACCGAGGCCGGCAGTGTCGAGATGTGTGAGGATGGGTGTCAGGAACTTCTCGCGCGCCTCGCGCTTGGCTTCGTTTGAGCCACCGCGCACGCGCACCCACGCTTCAACGAATGGGCCGATGAGCCACGGCCAGACTGTGCCTTGATGATACGCACCATCGCGCTGCATCACACCGCCTTCGTAATGCGGCTTGTAATCCGGTTCACTGGGCGCGAGCGAACGCAAGCCCAGAGGCGTCAGCAATCTTTCTTCAACGAGCGACACGATACGCTCGGCCCGCGCGCCATCGAGCAATGGGAATGGCAGGCCGCCCACCGCGAAGATCTGATTGGGGCGAAACGACGCGTCCATTTCGCCGCCGCGATGGTTCACGTCAATCACGTCGTAAAGACAACCAGCGTTCTTGTTCCAAAACTTGTCGCGGAAAGATTTCAGGCCGCGCTCGAAGACCGCTTCCCATTTTGGATCGAACTGGCTGGCAATCTTGAGCGCATTAAGCCAGAGCGCCTGCACCTCCACCGGCTTTCCCGCACGGGGCGTGACGACCCATTCGCCAACCTTCGCATCCATCCAGGTCAATTGCACACCGCGCTCGCCCGCCGCGAGGAGGCCGTCGTCGTCCATGCGGATGCCGAAACGCGTGCCCTTGGAGTAGCCGTCGAGGATTGCGAGGATCGCAGTTTGAAACGCGCGCTTGTCCTTCGCGTTCACCACGCTGCTGCCGTTCGCAGTATGAAGTAAATCGTGAACGGCGATGACATACCAGAGCGAGGCGTCCACGGAATTGTATTCCGGCTTCGCGCCGTGATCGGGAAACAAATTTGGCAACATGCCTCCAGAAACGCTGTTCGCCCATGAGATCAAAATGTCGCGCGCGTCGGTGAGCCGTCCGGTGGCGAGGCACAGCCCACGCAACGCGATGAATGTGTCGCGACCCCAATCGGTGAACCAAGGATAGCCAGCCATGATGGTCTTGCCGTGGCGGCCATTGACGATGTAAGCATCGCCGGCGCGATGCAGGCGTGAGGGAAATTCTGCCCGGCGCATCCGCTCGTTCTCGCGAAGGCAGTCGAGAAATCTTTTTACCGACAAGTCGTGTTTGCGGGAGAGCGCGGGAGAATCAGTCGTGGTCAGCAGCCAAACGGCTTCGCCCGCCGATAAATCCCACTCGAACACGCCCGGCGACGCGAGGTCTTCCGTGTCGTCGAGTCCGCGCGTTCGTTCTTCCTCGTAAAGAAAGTTGCGATACCAAAGTGGCTCGTGCGCGTAGTGGCCGTTGTGGCTATACATCGCGTAGATGCCGGGCAAGCCTTCGTAGGGCCGCCACAAAACCTTCTCGCCATTTGGTGTGGGGTCGAATCGGAACGCGGCGTTCTCCTTGTGCAGTCCGTGGTAATCGCGTCCCGACAAAAGCGGGCGAACGAACAGGCGGACATTCTTCGCTTCGCGCGTCAATCGCCAGGTCAGTGCCGTTACTCCGGCTTCTCCAGCGACAAAGATTTCCTGCGTCAATTCCGTGCCGTCCTCGAATTTGAATTGCCACTTCGGCCACGGCTCGACGGAAAAATTTTCGATCCGCTGCGCGCCATCAGGATGAATCACATCCGGCGCGTAGCGTTGCGAGGTAAGCGCGAATCTGCCATGCGGCGTTTCAATCCACGCCTCGAAGCCATTCACGAGAACGACGCGGCCTGTCGGCGGCGTGGTGGCGGTGAGCAGGAGCGCGTGGTAGCGCCGGGTGCGGATGCCGGTGGAAGTGCCGGAGGCAAAGCCGCCGAGGCCGTCGGCTTCGAGCCATTCGTTGGCGCGTGCTTGTTCAGGTGAATTCATTCTCAATCTGTGTCGCTGAAGCCGGGTCATTCCTTACAGTGGCGGGTCGTTCGTTCAACTCGCATCCACCCGCAAGGTGCGGTGACGGGTAACGATAGCCGCCGAGGGTGGCGGATTCATTTGAAAGATTTCCTGCCCATTCGGCTTTAATTTTTCGCATGGAGTGATAGACAAACGAACATCCGATGAGCGAGCAACCGAATCGGGGAGTGGCCGTGCTGAACATCCCGCTCACCGTGATCGCCGTGGCGCGCAAGATGCCGGGCTTCCGCTACGATCCCCAACGCGGTCCGTTCAAGCAATGGCTGCTGCGCATCACCCATCGCCGGATCGCGGACCATCTCCGTAAGATCTACTGCCAACCCGAGAGAGCGGATATTGATCCGGCGCTGTTCGAAAGGCGCGCGGCAAGGAAGCGTTGGATTGGGAATTCAAGGCCCGGCCAGCCCTTTTGTTGAGTCTTAACCAGGCTGGACTGTCGCCTTGTTCCGGTTTGACCGTTTCGGGTGGAAGAAATCGTAATCTTTGGTAGAAACACCCATGGTGTCATGAACGCAAACCGAGATCGCGATGAGGAAATCTTCGATGCCGCCCGCGAACTCGCGGACGAAGAGCGGGCCGCGTACCTCGCCAAGATGTGTGGTCAGGACGCGGACCTGCGCCAGCGGATCGAGGCAATGCTGGAGGCAGACGCGGCGGCCGGGGAGTTCTTCAAAACAGAGGTCGCGCCGCCATCCCGCCTGATTGTCGCCGAGGCCAACCTTTCACCCTCGATTGAAAAGGCCGGCGACCGGATTGGCCGTTACAAGCTGCTGCAGCAAATTGGCGAGGGAGGCATGGGCTTGGTTTACATGGCGGAGCAGGACCAACCGGTGCGCCGTTCGGTGGCGCTCAAGATTATCAAGCTGGGCATGGACACCCGGCAGGTGGTGGCCCGGTTCGAGGCCGAGCGACAGGCTCTGGCGATGATGAACCATCCCCATATCGCCAAGGTTTTCGATGCCGGCGCGACGGAATCGGGGCGGCCGTACTTTGTCATGGAACTCGTGCGCGGTATTCCCATCACCGAGTATTGCGATACGAATTGCCTGCCCACCCGGCAACGTCTTGAACTTTTCATTCTGGTTTGCCAGGCGGTCCAACATGCGCACCAGAAGGGGATCATTCATCGCGACCTGAAACCGTCGAACATTCTCGTCACTTCCAACGACGGTGTCCCCTGGCCGATGATCATTGACTTTGGAGTCGCCAAGGCCACCCACCAGCGGCTCACCGAGAAAACGCTCTTCACCCATTTTGCGCAAATGATCGGCACGCCCGCCTACATGAGCCCGGAGCAGGCCGAAATGAGCAAGCTGGACGTGGACACGCGCGCCGACATCTACGCGCTCGGGGTGTTGCTTTATGAGTTGCTGACCGGCAGCACACCTTTCCCGACCAAGGAGCTCTTGAGCCTTGGCTACCGGGAGATGCAACGCACCATCGCAGAACGAGAGCCCCCGCGCCTGTCCACCCGCCTGAGCACCATGACCAACGAGGAGCGAACGGTGGTGGCAAAAAATCGAAGCGTGGACGTTACCGCTCTGGCGAAGTTGTTTCGTGGTGACCTCGACTGGATCGCCATGAAGTGCCTTGAGAAAGACCGCGCCCGCCGTTACGAAACGGCCAACGGCCTGGCCGCGGACATCCAACGGCATCTGAACTGCGAGCCGGTGGTGGCCCGACCGCCCAGTCGTCTCTACGAATTCCAAAAAACCGTTCGGCGTCACAAGCTCGGTTTCGCGGCTACTGGCGCAGTAATCATTGCACTGTCTCTCGGGCTGGTTGGTTCAACGTGGGAATTCGTCCAGAAGAACCGCGCCTTCCAACGCGCCACAGCTGCGGAACTGGAACAGAACCGGCTTCGGCAAATCGCTGAAGCCAAGGAGCAACAGAGCCAGCAGGTGGCTCAATTCCTCAAGGACATGCTCAAAGGGGTGGGACCGTCGGTCGCGGCCGGACGCGACACAAAGTTGCTGAAGGAGATCTTGGACAAGACGGCGGAACGAGTCAACAAGGATTTGAATGACCAGCCCGAAGTCGAAGCGGAACTGCGCAATACGATTGGGTTTGTCTATTTCGAACTCGGGCAATATGACGAATCCGAATCCATGTTTCGGCAGAGCCTGGAACTAATGCGGAAGGTTTGGGGACCTCAACATGCCACGGTTGCTGAAACGTTGCACAAGCTGGCCGAGACGCTCCGGCGCGAGGGCAAGCGGACCGAGGCTGCGACTGTGGCGCGCGAGGCGCTGGCGATCTATGAACATCTGTACGGCCGCCAACACGCAACCATTGGCGCCACACTCAATCTGCTCGGCTTCACGCTTGCCCAGTCGGCGAACTTCGGGGAGGCGAACAGCGCGGAGGCCGAAGCCATCCTCCGGGAAGCCTTGGCCATCAACCAAAAGGTCCTGGGCGCACACCATCCGCAGGTCGGACTCTCCTTGAGCCGACTCGGCATCGCCTTGGAGTACCAGAACCGATTTGCTGAAGCAGAAGCGGTGCTGGGGGACGCGGTGAAGATCCAAAGGAAAGCGCTCGGCGCAGCACCAGACCTCGGACTGGCGTCTCCCCAGGTGGAGTTGGGCTGGACTCTCCTGGCTCTGGGCCGGGTTTCTGGTTACCAGGGTAGGCTGGCGGAGGCCGAGAAGATGTACCGTGAGGCGGTAGCGGCGATGGGAACGGTGTTGAGCGACGAGCATTGGGATATGAGGCAAGCGAAGGACAGTCTGCTGGATTGTCTAATCGCCCAGGGCAAGTGGCCGGACGTCGAACTCCTGGATCGCGATTTGATCCCTTTGGCGAACAAACTCCACAAGGAAGTCGACCTCCTCCGATTTCAAGGAGATCCAAAGGCTAACGAAAGAAAGGTCCGGCAAGTGCTGGAAAGGTATCAGGAGACCGTTGGTCGCGACCATCCGTCGGTGGGAGTTGTACTCAACACGCTGGGCTTGATTGTCAAAGATCTCGGACAATTCAGTGAGGCGGAGGCGATGCTTCGCGAAGCACTGGAGATCAATCGGAAACATTTGGGAGCGGACCATCTACAGGTCGGGATTGCGCTCAGCAGATTAGGTATCGTGCTGGAAGCGGAACACAAGCTGGACGAGGCTGCAACCCTGCTCCAACAGGCGGCGGCTGTGCAGAGAAAGGCGTTGGCTGCCGGGCCCTCCGATCTGGATCCGAAGGTGGAACTGGGTTATACCCTGTGCTATCTGGCACGGGTGCTTGATCCGCTGGGCCGGCCGGTCGAAGCCGAAGCGGCGTGTCGCGAGGCCCTGAGCGTGACGGACAGCGAGGCCATTGTGCGTATCGCAACACAACTGCTGGGGAAAAGTCCTCGTGCCCAGGGCAAACTCGGCGCAGTGGAGGCGATTTACCGGGATAACCTGGCCGACAGCAGGAAGCGTTTCGGCAACGATAGTGCCGTGGTGGCCGGGTCGCTTCGTGAGCTCGCCGCGCTTCTGTTGGAATTGGGGCGGCCCGATGATGCCGAGCCGTTTCTAAGAGAGGCTTTGGCAATCCGAAGTAGAGCAGTTCCGATGGATGATATCCAGCTTGCCGGTGAAGCCGCCGTGCTGACTTTGTGCCTCTTAATAGAGGGAAAATTCACCGAAGCCGAGGCGCCGGCGCGCGCGTGTTTGGCCATCCGCGAAACGAAACTTCCCGACAACTGGCTCACCTTCAACAGCCGCAGCCAACTGGGTGGAAGCCTGCTGGGGCAGAAGAAGTATGCGGAAGCCGAGCCACTGCTCCTGTCCGCTTATGAAGGCATGAGGCAGAGGGAAGCCGCGATTCCTCCCCAAGGCAAAGTGCGCATACAGGAAACTCTACAGCGTCTCGTCCAGCTCTACGAAGCCACAGGCGAGCCGGAGAAAGCTGCCGAATGGAACAAGAAGCTGGCGGAATTCGATCAGGCCGGGGCTGAAGAGCAAAATGCCACGCCGAAGCGGCAGTCGCAGAGTCAACCGTAGTGGTCAATGCTGGGTATGAACCACGATCGCCTGCGGGTCTTGGACGGCTTTGTCCAACCTCAACACACAAACCAAATGAAAGAACGAACATCCGCTCGCAGGTTGCAGCCAGAGGCAGGGGAGGCTACAAAGTTTTTCGCGTTGTCTTCCCTGTATCCCCCGCTACTTTGAGGCACATGAGCGACGTAACGCGCATCCTTGACGCCGTTCAACAAGGCAATCCCGCCGCGGCGAAGGATCTTTTGCCAATCGTTTACGAAGAGTTGCGCCGGTTGGCCCGTTCGAAAATGGCCCAGCAGGCCGCCGGGCACACGCTCCAGCCGACAGCCCTCGTGCATGAAGCCTGGCTGCGGCTGGTCGACTCCGAGCGGCAGGGGTGGAACGGACGGAGTCACTTCTTTGCGGCAGCGGCCGAAGCGATGCGTCACATTCTGGTGGACAGCGCCCGGCGTAAACGCCGCGCCAAACATGGTGGCGGACAAGAGCGGCTGGACGTGAACGAGGTCGAGATCGCCGCCGGCGCGGATGACGAAAAAATATTGTTGGTCAACGAAGCCTTGGAGAAGCTGGCCATGGAGGACCCGATTCGCGCCGAAGTCGTCAAGCTGCACTATTTCGTTGGCCTGACCCATGCCGAGTCGGCCGAGATCCTGCAGATCTCCGAGAAAACCGTGCGCCGACATTGGAACTATGCCCGGGTGTGGCTGTATCAAACCATTCAGTCCGCAGACCAACCCAACGCTCCCCACTCGGGCAACCAGCCGCACGCGCCTGCGGAGTAGTTCCGAGATTCCCTGAGGTTCGCGCATCCCTTTCCTCCGACCGGCGGAATTCCCCTGGACCAAAACGCCCATCCTGGGCTTTCAGATTTTTTTTCCGGCGTGACCGTTTCGATCGGGGAAAAGCGTAATCCAGGTTGGAAGCAGTAGAGCAACGAAGAAAAACCGGTCGGCTCGCCGCCCAATCCGAACAACAAGAACTGAAAGAAGATGGCATGAATAAAGTAATAACAGCCATTCGGCGCGTCGTGGTTCACCGCGGCCTGGCCGGCAGCGTCGCATTGGAGGAAGGCGCGGTCGCAGGCTGGGAAGAGCATCCGAGGACAAGCCCGAGATTCACCCGATGGACAGTTGTTTTGGCGCTGGCCATCGCGTCCGTGGCAGCCACGGTTATGGCACAGGAGAACGACACTCTGACGATCAGCAGCACGTTCTTCATGGACTGGTTGAGCGGAACCGTCGGCCCGGATCTCGCTGAGGTTTACACCAACGGGTACGAACACACCTGGACGCTCACGCTCCACGGCACAACCAAGTCGCACGACAAGTTTATTGCATTCGGCGTGACCAACTATGCCACGGAGATTCACGCGACGTCGTTCGAGCTCGAGTTCTCCGGGCCCGACGCGGCCACGCTCAACGGGATCGTGAGCAATCACATCGCCGGCGGGGACGTCTCGATCTATCTGCGCAACGCCTACTCGTCAGGCATCGGCAACGATTTCGCGATCGTTTACGTCTGGCCGATGGGTCCGGACGTCGAATTCTTCGCGGGTCACGATCTTGGTTCCTTTACGCTCTTACCGACCGACGCGGACGGCTACCCCGTCGTGGGGCCGGAACCGTTCTCGATCTGGTCCGAGTACTCACTGTGGAGCGACCGGCGGTCCGGGAATAATGGCGCCATCGAGTCGAGGGAAAGCCTTTTGACCTTCAAAGTGACGCCCTCTCTGCCGCCGCTGACGATCACAAGTTCGAACGACCTGGTGATTGTGTCATGGCCTGCTCCCTCCACCGGATTCTCTCTTCAACAGAACAACCAACTCAACACAACCAACTGGGTAACCCCGGCGGAAACTGTGACCGATACCGGCACCATCAAGTTCATCACGGTTCATCCTTCCGTGGGCAGCCGCTTTTACCGACTCCTCAAACCCTGACCTCGACACAACCGTAACCATAAAATCCAGACGCGTTATGAAACCACAAATCCCAAATTCATCATCACAATACTTCCGGGCATCGGTCTCAGGCCACGAAGAGCACCCCAGCATACGGTCGAGACTCGCCCGATGGCCCGCCATTCTGGCGTTGGCCATTGCGTCGGTATCGGCGACGCCTGTCAGCGCACAGGAGGCCGGCACAATCACCATCACCGGGACGTTCACGAGTGACAGCGGCGAACACACGTGGTCGGTCGCGATGTATGGCACCACCTACCGGCATCACGAGTTGTACGGCGCTTTTATCACCGAAGTAAACGCGACGTCGTTCGACCTGCATTTTTCCGGCCCTGACGCGGACGGTCTCAACCGGGTGGCGAGTGAGCAACTGGCGGCCGGCAGTGTCAGCCTCGAACTGCGGAACGTGTACCAGGGAAACAATTTGTCCAGAATGGCCCTGGGGATCATGTCCCCCGATGAGAGCGCGTCGTTCTGGGCGGGACACGAGCTGATCCTCAACTCCGGAGTCTTTCCCTTCGATGCCGCCGGCTATCCCGTCGTTACGCCGGAGACCTTCTCGTTCTGGAACGAAGAAACCTACATCTCGTGGTATGGCTTCTTCGAGGGGAACGTGGACGGGATTCCCAATGCGGAAATCTCGGGCAGCCTGGGCTCGGAGGTTCCGCCCACTCCGCCGACGTTGAGCATTAGGGACGCCTCGGTGGTGGAAGGCGACCGCGGCTCCAGACAGATGCAGTTCACGGTGAGCCGCAGCGGCTCGAGTGCGGGGACAGTCAGCGTGAATTACCGCACAGTGGATGGCACCGCGCGCGCGAAGTCGGACTACAACGCGGCGAGCGGCACCCTGACCTTCCAGCCGGGCATCTCGAGCCAGACGATCACGATCACCGTCAAGTCGGACCGCACGCGCGAGCCGAACGAGACCTTCACTGTGCAGCTCATCAATGCCGTCGGCGCGTCCGTAGCCGACGCGGTCGCCACGGGGACGATCCTGAACGACGACTGAACGAGGCGACTAGCCGCCGGCGGTTGGATAGAGAACGGCTGAGAAAAAAATGAAACATATAATCTCAACGCTGGTTGTCACGCTTCCACTCGCAATCGCCGCACAAACTCCCATTTTGGTTAAAACGTTTCCCAATCCCACTCCAGAGGCAGGCGAGTATTTTGGTTGGGCTATGGCGCCGCTTGGCGACGATCGCATTCTAGTGGGAGCGCCCTACGCCGGAAACCCTGATTTTAATACCTATTGGCTTGGGGAAGCCTATCTGTTCAGTACGAATGGGACGCTGCTCAATACCTTCACGAATCCCACGCCGGAATCCGGCGATCTGTTCGGCAGTGCCATCGCGACCATTGGAAACGATCTCATCTTAATTGCCGCCCACTCGGACAACGCGGCAGCAGATAACGCGGGTGTGATTCATCTATACGCCCCCGACGGTGCGCTGCTGAACACGGTCACCAACCCGCTGCCCGCCGACACCGCCAACTTTGGATACAGCCTGGCCGTGGTGGGAAACGACCGGTTCGTCGCGGGTGCGCCGGGCGACTCTTTCAGTCCCGCTTCGGTAGGTGTCGCTTACCTGATGAGCACGAATGGCGCCTTACTGGCGACGTTCACCAATCCTGCGCCGACGCTCGGCGATAACTTTGGTTCTACCGTTGCCACCGTTGGAACGGAATACGTTCTAATCGGCGCAACCGGGGACGACCAGGGAGCTACGGATGCCGGCAGAGCTTACCTGTTCCGGACTAATGGCGCTTTGGTGACGACCTTCGACAATCCCACACCGGCCGACAATGATTTGTTCAGCTACCGGCTGAGCGGGTTTGGCGACGATCGCGTTTTGATCGGCTGTCCGAAAGACAGTAGTGCGGGATCCATGGCGGGCGCCGCGTATCTGTTCCACATCAACGGCACGCTGCTCAAAACGTTCACTCAAAACACGGTCAATCAGAATTTCGGCGTACCGGCCCCTCTGGGGAATCTGGTGCTCGTCGGCGCTCCCAGTGATAACACTGGAGCCGCAGGTGCGGGTGCCGCGTATCTCTACACGACGACTGGAACGTTAGTCGCAACGATCACCAATCCTGCGCCCGCTTACGCAGATCACTTTGGCTACAAGATTGTGCCGGTGGGAACTGACCGGGTGCTGATCAGCGGAGAATGGGAAGCTAACAGCGTGGGCGCAGTTTACCTCTACCGTCTGCCGCCAGCGCCATCCCTGACGATCCGTCGCACCGGCTCAACCACAGTTGCTGTGTCGTGGCCTGCTACCGCCAGTAACTTCGTTCTCCAGCAGAATACGAACAGCCCCTCTTCAATCAACTGGAGCAACATGACGTCGGGCATCCTAAACGACGGCACCACGAAGACGCTCGTGATCAATCCGGCTTCCGGAACCCGGTTTTATCGCCTGGTGATTCCGTAGAAAGAAAACGATGGGATTCCCTGCCTAACGGCTCACCGCGGTTTGCCTCGGGGATGGCCAACAGCGCCCCATTGGGGGCTGCAATGGAGCCGTGCTGCATCCAGCCGCAGACATAACCAGGAGTCTATCGGGAAGCGGCGGGTCCGCTCGTGGGCCGCTGTTTGTCATTACGGCTACTTCACCCACGTCGCGGGCGTGGAGAACGTGTTCGGCGGCGCCCCGAATAACGCCTCTACCGCGTTCTTCACGTTCTTGAACGAGATCTCCACCACCCGGGTGACCGACAACGGTCCGTTGCGCATCGTGGATCGCAAAGGGACGGCGACCATCTATCTGAATCCCGTCGGCGGAGCGAACTTCGAGGACCTGGATTCGTTCAGAACCGGGACCCCGTGCTGACGGCCGCGCTGCGGCATCAAGTCATTCTCGATACGCTGAACAACAACACGATCATTGTGAACTTCGACCTCACAATCACCGCGGCTGAGTCCTTCACCGTGGGCGATATCAAGCACCGCCTGGGCAAGCCAGGACAGAAGATGACCTGGACGGCCTACGGACGCCCCAACACGTCCGCCACTCAGCCCGGACAGTTCGTGTTCGCGGGCAGGGGGTTCAGTATTGTCCCGGCTCCTCTGGGTTTGAGCATCCGCCATCCGGCCGGAAGGCTTGGCTGTTTCGCGAGATCCACGGTTCGAGCGAGCCTTGACCACGACTTTCCATTTTATCCGCCGGTCTCAAAGCCGGGATAAAGCGTCATCCCGCCGTCCACAAAAATGCTCGCGCCGTGGATGTAATCCGAATCATCGCTCGCCAGCCACACGACTGCGCGGCCAATGTCGTCGGGTTCGCCGATTCGTTTATATGGAATCAGTTTCATCAACTCGCGATAGGCTTCGGGCGTGCCCCAGGCTTCCATGTTGATGGGCGTGCGGACCGCGCCGGGACAAACGGAGTTCACGCGGATGCGGTGCGGCGCGACTTCCTGCGCGATGCTTTTCATCATCAACATTACGCCGCCCTTGCTCGCGGCGTAGTTCACGTGGCCGGCCCACGGAATGACTTCGTGGACGCTGCTCATGCAAATGATTTTTCCGGCCGCGCAGGAGACTTCCTTGCGGATGCCGCGCCGTTTGAACTCGCGGATGGCTTCGCGCGAGCAGAGAAATTGTCCGGTGAGATTCACGTCGAGGACAAATTGCCAGTCGGCGAGCGACATCTGATCAATCGGCGCGTCCTTTTGCAGGCCAGCGTTGTTGACGAGAATGTCAATCGTGCCGAACTCCTGAATCATCTTCTTGAACATCGCCTGGACCTCGGCTTCGTTCGCGACGTTTGCCTTGTGGGCATAGACATTCGCGCCGCAGCGTGACGCTTCCTTCACCACTTCCTCGGCGGCCTCGGGACGCGAAACATAATTCACCACCACGTCCGCACCGGCGTGCGCGAGCGAGAGGGCGACCGCCTTGCCGATGCCGGAATTCGCGCCGGTGACGAGCGCCTTCTGGCCCTTGAGCACCTTGTTGATCGGGCAAAACGGCATCACCGCTTCAGGCAGATTCTCGTCGCGGAGATGCTGCTGCATCAGGTCTTCGTGCTCGGCGGGCATCGGCGTCATCATCCGACCGGGTGGGAGTTTGATTTCAGGCATCGAGTTCATGGTTTCACATTCGGGATTCGTTCAATCGGTGCTTTGCACTCTGGTTGGTCGGGAGAAGCGGGCAGTCCTTACAGGATGGCATCCAGATGGATGCAACCGCCCACTTTAGCGCCCGAAAATATTTTTGATCTGGCTGTAAGAAATCCCGGTATGCTGTTTCATACGCTACAGATCACTCGTGGATATTGCTGAACAACAACAACGGTTTGCCGACTGGCTGCGCGATTACAGCGCCATTGTGCATCACGTCGTCAACGGCTTCGCGGCGGGCGACGACCGCAACGATCTCCTGCAGGAAGTCCTGCTGGCGATGTGGAAAGCCATTCCGGCGTTTCGGGGACAGGCCAAACCCACGACCTATTTGTATCGCGTCTGCCACAATGCCGCGCTGCTGTGGATTCGCACGGAAAGGAATTACCGGCGGCGGGTGGAACGGTTCGGCGCATTTGCTCCGACCGAATCCACCAGCGGACCAGACGCGGTGACGGATGAAAGGCTGGTCCGGCTTTATGCCGCCATTCACCAGCTCAAGCCGTTGGAACGCTCCCTCATCCTGCTGTCGCTCGATGGCCTGAGCTATCGTGACATGGCGGAGGTGCTGGGCCTGTCGGAAAGCAACGTCGGCGTGAAACTCACCCGCATCAAATCGCAACTCACCCAAACTTTGAAAGGAAACGACCATGAACTTCGATGAACTGCAACAGACCTGGAATTCACCCCGCAACAATCTACGCACGGAACAGCAACGCGGATTGGCCGAACAATTCACCTGCCAGATGGTCCGCCGCCGCCGGTTTCAAACCTTCTGGCTGATTCACACGTTCGTCTGGCTAACGCTCATCACCGGCCTGGCGGTTGTGATGATTGCCAGCGGCAAGACGAGCGCCGCACAGGAATGGGGAGTGTTTCCGCTGTTGCTCGGGCCGTGGGCGTTCGCCATCCACCTGCTGCGACGCCATCGGAAGCCGGCGCCGCCAAGCGCGCGCGGTGAAGTCTCCATTGCGGACTCGTTCCAGGCGGCGCTCGGTTCAAACCGGACGGAGCAATCGCGCCTGAAACTGGTGGGCGTTTTGTTCGCCGTCATGATCCCGGTTCTCGCGCTGAGCGCGTGGCAGCTTCAAGCCGCAGGCAAAGTGTCGTCGCGCGAACTCACGTCCATGCTGATCTTCTTTGGCGGCGTCCTGCTGGTCAGCGGCGCGGGCGTGGCGGTGCGTTACTTCGGGCGACTCCGGCCACAGCAACGGCAGTTGGAAGAATTGCTCCAACAATTCAACCAAGGTGCAAACAACTAGAGCATCCCCGATGTCTCGCTGCCGACTCATCGGAGCGCGGCGTTTAAGCCGCTTCAACGTCGCCACGCACTTTCACGGTGAAGCGGGCTAAAGCCCGCGCTCCGGTCTGAAACTGAAACCATGACATCATTTCAAATGAAGCCAACACCCCATTCCCAATCCATGAAATCCATCCCGTTCACGCATAAATTGCGCGTCGCCTTTTTGCTGGCGTTCCTGACGTCCGCCCTTGCGTTCGGGGCAGAAACCAATCTTGTCTCCAGCGCCGACGCGCGGGCTGATGTGGTGTTGAACCGCCATTTGCAGGCGCTCGGCGGTGAAGCGGCCCTGCAAAAAATCACGTCGCGCCGGATCACGGGCACACTCGAGCGACACGGCAGAAAAGTTCCGTTCCTCCGCACGCAGAGCGCGCCGAATCTCATGTTGATGGAAACCAGATTCCCGAAGCCGGGCACGCTGAAGCAGGGCTTCGATGGTGAAGTCGCTTGGATTCAAGTCCCGGGACAGCCCGGTCGTCGCCTGGAAGGCAAGGAACGGGCGGCCATCGCGGACGAGTCCTGGCTGCATCCGGTGCTGCGCGTACAGGAGCAATACCCGGTGCGGCAATTCCTCGGCCCGCGCACGGTCGAAGGGCGGACGCTTGTTGTATTATCGCTGGCGAAAAAGAAAACGGCAAAACCGGAACTGTGGTTCTTCGACGAAGCCACCGCGCTGCCAGCCCGGATCGAGCGGCAGGAAGACGGCGGGGTTCAAGGCGAGATTCCTGTCGTCACCGTGTTGGACGATTATCGGAAGGTGGACGGCGTGATGATGCCGTTCACGGTTCGCACCAAACTCCCGACTTCCGAAACGGTGCTCCACGTGGACGCAGTCGAACACAACCTCAGCTTTGAGGCTGCGCTCTTTCGCGCACCATTCTGAGATGAGCCGCCCTCCGATATCTACGGGCTTGAACGCGTTGACGACGTTGCTGCTTTGTTTCGCAGCCTGCGCTGGTGAAACAGACGCCCCCGCACTGACACCAGTAACAGCGGATCAAATCACCGCCCTGGTTCGCGACCAAATGGCCCAACGTCGCATTCCGGGGATGGCCGTGGCCGTCGTGAGAAACGGTGGCGTGGCCTTGGTGCAGACGTTTGGCCTCGCGGATCTCGAAAACAACGTGCCCGTAACGAGACAAACGATGTTCCGCTTTGCGTCCGTTTCCAAACCGATTACTGCCGTGGCGATAATGCAATTGGTGGAAGCGGGCCACCTGTCGCTGGACGCGACAATGCCATCGTTGGGCCTGGAAGTTCCCGCGCACCTGAGCAGCATCACCGTGCGTCAAGTGCTCGCGCATCAAAGCGGGTTGCGTCACTACCAACCACGCGCGGGACACGAACCGCTCCAGCACTTCACGACTTTGACGGAGGCATTCGCGGCGCATTCCGCGGATCCACTCGCGTTCGCGCCGGGTACGCGCTTCAGTTATTCGACCTACGGTTACGTGGCACTGGGCTGCGCGCTGGAGAGCGCGACGGGAAACATCTTTCTCAACCAGGTGCGATCACGCGTTTTTCTTCCCGCCGATATGTCCAACGCCCGGGCCGATCATCTCTACGAAATCATTCCACAACGGGCGCGGGGATATTTTCTTTCACGCAACGGCCAGTGGCGCAATTCCGAGCCGGCGGACAACAGCGGCAAAATTCCTGGCGGCGGATTTATCGGCACGATTGATGACCTCGCGGCCTTCGCTGCCGCGCTGCAAAATGACAAACTGGTCTCCGCCGCAACACGGGAGACAATGTGGACGCCGCAAAAGCTGACGGACGGGACGGCAACCGACTACGCGCTGGGCTGGCACGTCATCGCAAAGAATGGTCACCGCGAAGTCTATCATTCCGGCTCGCAAGCGAGCGCGAGCAGCTTTCTTTACCTCCAGCCGGAGCAACACGTGGCGGTGGCCGTATTGAGCAATCTTGAGCAGATTGATTTTCTGCCCTTGTCGCGCCAAATCGCCATCGCAACTAAAAAGAAATAAAGTTGTAAGGTCTTACGCTGTGGCCCGACCAAAGGTCAGCCAATCGCTGGCGCTCGCTTTCGCGAACCAGCTTGAGCAACCTATGAGTGCTGAAAGCCAAATCGCCGCAGTCCCGATGTCTGAAACACCAACATCGTCCACGCCCGCGCCCGCGCCGCGGCTCTCCGACCCGGAACGGTGGGTGGATGAGCATGGGGATTATCTGTTCAAGTACGCGCTATCGCGGTTGCGCGATCCGGTCAAGGCCGAGGATGCCGTGCAGGAAACATTTCTCGCGGCGCTCAAGGGCGGAAAGAACTTCGAGGGTCGCAGTGCGGAGAAGAGTTGGCTGGTCGGCATTCTGAAGAACAAGATTTGCGATCATTACCGCAAGGCGGGCAGGGAGACTTCGTTCACCGATCTGGAATTTTACAAGGATGAGGAGGGCGACCGGTTTATGCAGGAGGGGATGTTCAAGGACGCGTGGATTCACGAACTCGGTCCGCAGGAATGGAACAGCCCGGGCGCGAGCCTGGACAGCGAGGTGTTCTGGCAGACGTATCGCGATTGCTCGAACAAGCTGCCGAAGAACATCGCGACGGTGTTCAATCTGCGCGAGGTGGACGGCATCGAGAGCAAGGAGATCTGCGCGTTGCTGAACATTTCGGAGAATAATCTGTGGGTGATGCTGCATCGCGCACGCATGGCGCTGCGGCGCTGCCTGGAGACGAACTGGTTCGCCAAGCAGGAGGGCGCGCAATGAGACTCATCGCCTCGCTCAAGAAACGTTTCGTGGTCTGGGTCTGGAATCACACGCCGAGTTGTGCGGAGATGTCGCGGCTCACGTCGCGGGCGCTGGAGCAGCCGTTGTCGCTGCAGATGCGAATGAAGATGCGGCTGCACTTCGCAATCTGCGCGTGGTGTCGGCGGTATTTCGAGCAGATCAACTTCCTGCACAAGCATGCACCCAAGCTGGGGATGCAATTGGGTGAATTGCCGGGCCGCGGAATGTCGGCTGAGGCGAAACAGCGCCTGCGGCAGCGGATCAAAGCCGGGCGCTGAACATCCGGTGTAAGGTTTAATTCCCGGCTGTAAGGCGGATGCTTTTCGCACGACCAACCTCCAGATCGCAATCAATTCAAAAGCATGACCCTCACCAGAAGCCTTAAAGTGTTCGCCACCTTGCTGGTAATATCGCTGGCAGTTGTGACTGCTCGGGCCAATCCGAATGATTTCACCGTGCGCAGTGCCACCGGCACGAACAGTTTCAAGCTCTCGGAGGCCAAGGGGAAACTTGTGGCGTTGCATTTTCTCCTGAAGACCGAATGTCCCTATTGCATCCGCCACACTCACGACTACGTGAAAAAGTCGGCGGATGATTCTCGGGTAGTTCATGTTTTCCTCAAGCCGGACACGGACGCAGAGATTAAGTCGTGGGCCACCAAGCTCGGCGAGGGTTCACTGAACGTGATCATCTATCGCGACCCGGGCGCGGCGTTGGCCAAGGCTTACGGCATACCCGACGGCTATAAGTTCCACGGGCAGTCCGTGCATTACCCGGCGCTGGTGTTGCTCGACGCGAACGGCAAGGAAGTTTTCCGCTACGTGGGCAAGAGCAACGCCGACCGGCTGTCTTACGAGAAGTTTGCCGCAAAGCTCGAACACTTAACCAAGCCGTCATCACGTTGACATAATCGCACGGCAGCATGCCCACGCCATGAATACGACACTTGAATCCATCCGGCTGCTGGTGAGTTCCCCGGCTCACTATGCGGCACGACTTGCCCGCAACCGGGATGAAGTGCGCGCGGCGCAGTCGTTGCGATTTCAGATTTTCAATCTCGAACTCAATGAGGGACTGGAACAATCCTACACGACCGGTCTGGACGAAGACCCCTTCGATGCCGTTTGCGATCATCTTATCGTTGAACATCTGCCCTCCGCCACTATCGTCGGCACATACCGATTGCAAACCGGCCAGAATGCGTCGGCATATCGCGGCTATTACTGCGCGCAGGAGTTTGAGTTCGACGTCTTCGAGCCGTGGCGCGCGGAGATGATTGAGTTGGGGCGCGGGTGTGTCCATCCGCAGCATCGCAATCTTGTCGTGCTTGGCCTCCTCTGGAAAGGCATCGCCGCTTACGCGCGCCAGCACGGCGGGCGCTATCTTTTCGGATGCAGTTCCATCACGTCCCAAGACCCGGCGGTGGGTGCGTCCGCGTATGCCGATCTCTGCCGCAAGCATCTGGCGCACCCGCAATGGCGCACCCGTCCGCTCGCGGCCTACGATTGTTCTCTAAGCCAACTCGCGGCCGAGCAAGTGAAAATTCCAAAACTGCTCCGTGCTTATCTCGCGCTCGGTGCAAACATTTGTGGCCCGCCCGCGCTGGATCGTCAGTTCAAGACGATTGATTTCCTGACGTTGCTCGACCTGGACGCGTTGCCGCCGCTGGCTCGACAAAGATTTTTGAGCTGAAACGCCGAATGAAATCATGGCTCAAACATCCACTCCGCGTCACTGGCCGGTTGGCGGGGCTTAAAGGGGTCGCTCCTTAAAGGGGTCGCTCCTTAAAGGGGTCGCTCCTAAAGGGGTCGCTCCTTACTATTGACACAAGTTCAAGTCGGGTTGGTTGTCAGGTTTGGCGGGATGTTGGGAGAGCCGGTTGGCCACATGCGTCCAAGCGCCCATTTGCAGATGTTCGGCAATCCATTTCAACGTCACGCTGGTTTCGGCGCGCACCCGCCGCGCGATCCGCACCTTCCGCGCGTCACCCTTGGGATATTGCGCCAAAGCCGCGCCGTCCCATCCCAGCGCCTCCAATTCCTCCCGCAGAATGCGCCGGGCTTTTGCTTCCGTCGTCTCACGGCAGGCGTCCGCCCGGTACGGTTCGCTCGCGCCCGCCCCAACGCGTTCCAATAATTCCTTGCGGAACGGTTCGTCGCCCAGACACCAGCCGCGCCGGATGGGTTTGAATTCCTCGCCATCCTCCTGCGCCCGGCGCGTCTCCAGGTACTGCTCCAACTGTTCGCGTCCGGCCGGGCTGTCCTTGGGAATGCGCAACTCGCCCAGCAACCGGTCCACCCGCAACCAGCGCGGCCGTTGCTCCGGCGGCTTCAAGTAATCCGGCCAACTGCTCCACGGGAAGTCCGTGAGCTTTTGTTCGGCGCGCAGCAGTTTGGCGCGCACGGGATTCAAGTGAACGTAATCGCAGACGGTGCGGAGATAACCGTTGCCGCTGCCGTCCACGATCAGGGCCTTGTAACGTCCGCTGAAGAGATGGCCGAAGAGTTTGTGGCGGCGATTGAATCGCGCGGTGTAGGTGCTCAAGAACCAGCGCATCCCGGCCACGAGGTTGGCGTTGGGCGTCTCGATAATGAGTGTCTGGCCGGAAACTCGTGTTTTTGAGAGAGGCCAATGCGTCAGTGGCGGGCGACGGACGAGCGGCGGCTGATTTTTCTGCCCCAGCTCGC
>JAANMV010000217.1_pt1 | contig 70831 bp, 45 predicted proteins | sample 7279661 | NCBI WGS metagenome assembly JAANMV01 (sample SAMN14094540, study PRJNA606508) | bioreactor metagenome | isolation source: A lab-scale SPAN reactor treating ammonium-rich wastewater day 121 | place: Ireland: Galway | collected 2017-05-16 | reverse complement strand
AAGCCGATGCCACAACAGCACCAGACCGCAGCACGCATCGGCGGGACGCCAAGGCCACACCAAGTGGCATGGGCTTCCAGCCCATGTGCATCGGCTGGACGCCGATGCCACAACAGCACCAGACCGCAGCACCCACCGGCTGCAAGCCCATGCCAAGACGGTGGTGTCGTTCTCCGTGGCCACCGGTTCACCTGCGGTGGGAGGAGCCTACCGGAGACAACGCAATAACGCGTCGTCCGCAGGCAAAGCATGGCGTCCGACGAGAGCACACAGGTGGAGGACTTCATCGCCCGTTGGGCGCCGTCCGGCGGCGCCGAATTGTCGAACTCGCAGCTCTTCCTGACCGAACTGTGCGACCTGCTCGAACTCCCGCGGCCGGAGCCGTTCCGGCCCGAGATCGCCGAGAACGCCTACGTCTTCGAGCGGCCGGTCTCTTTCGACAATGGCGATGGCACGACCAGCTCCGGACGGGTGGACCTGTACAAGCGGGGCTGCTTTGTGCTGGAGTCCAAGCAGGGCAGCGCGCGGCGCGAGGGGGAAGATGAGTCGCGGCTGTTCGACCTGCCCAAGAAGACCCGCACCGGCACCGCGGTGCGGGGGACCGGTGGCTGGGATCAGGCGATGCGCCGGGCCAAGGCGCAGGCCGAACGCTACGTCCGCGCCCTGCCGCCCGACGAGGGCCGGCCCCCGGTGATCATCGTGGTCGACGTCGGCCACGTGCTCGAGCTCTACTCCGAGTTCACCTGCACCGGCGGGACGTACGTGCCCTACCCGGACCCGCACAGCCACCGGCTCAAGCTGGACGACCTGCGCCGGGAGGAGTGCCGGGCGACGCTGCGGCTGGTCTGGACCAATCCCGGCGAACTCGACCCCACCCGGCGCAGCGCGCGGGTCACCCGCGACATCGCCGACCGGCTGGCCCGGCTGGCCAAGCGGCTGGAAGACGACGGGCACCTGCCGGAGGGCGTGGCGACGTTCCTCATGCGCTGCCTGTTCACCATGTTCGCCGAGGATGTCGGCCTGCTGCCCGAGCGCGGGTTCACCGCCCTCTTGGAGAGCCTGCGCGACGAGCCGGCCAAGTTCAAGCCGATGGCCGAGGACCTGTGGCGGGCGATGAAGACCGGCGGCTTCTCGGCCGCGCTGCGCGATCAGGTTCTGCACTTCAACGGCGCGCTGTTCGAGGAGGCGGTCGCCATCGACCTGACCGGCCCGCAGTTGGCGTTGCTGATCCAGGCCTGTCAGGCGGACTGGCAAGAGGTCGAGCCGGCTATCTTCGGCACGCTGCTGGAGCGCGCCCTGTCGCCGGGCGAGCGGCACAAGCTGGGCGCCCACTACACCCCGCGCGCCTATGTCGAGCGGTTGGTGCTGCCGACGGTGGTCGAGCCGATCCGGGCCGAGTGGGACGGCGTCCTGACCGCCGCTCAGGCGCTGACCGACGCCGGGCAGCCGGAGCAGGCGCGGGCCGAGCTGGAGGCGTTCCACGACCGGCTGTGCGCGCTCAAGGTGTTGGACCCGGCCTGCGGGTCGGGCAACTTCCTGTACGTCACCCTGGAGCATCTCAAGCGGCTCGAGGGCGAGGTGCTCGACGCCGCCCGGGCGCTGGGCGGTCTGCAGCTCGGGCTGGAGCACGCCGGCGGCACAGTCGGCCCGCATCAGTTGCTGGGCCTGGAGATCAACCCGCGCGCGGCGGCCATCGCCGAGCTGGTGCTGTGGATCGGCTACCTGCAATGGCACCTGCGCACCACCGGCGGCGCCCGCCCGCCCGAGCCGGTGATCGACCGCGTCCGCCACATCGAGTGCCGCGACGCCGTGCTCGACTACGACCGCCGGCAGTTCCGCGCCGGACCGGACGGCCGGCCCGTCATGCGCTGGGACGGGCAGAGCACCAAGGAGCACCCGGTCACCGGGCAGCAGGTCCCGGACGAGAGCCGGCTCGTGCCGGTGGAGGAGTTCATCAACCCCCGGCCGGCGACCTGGCCCGAGGCCGACTACGTGGTCGGCAATCCGCCGTTCGTCGGCAACTGGAAGATGCGCCAGGATCTCGGCGAGGGCTACGCCGAGACGCTCCGCGCGACCGTGCCCGATGTGCCGGAGTCGTGCGATTACGTCATGTACTGGTGGGAACGGGCGGCTGGTCTGTGCCGCGCCGGCCGGCTGCGCGCCTTCGGGTTGATCACCACCAACAGCATCACCCAGACCTTCAGCCGGCGGGTTGTGGCCAGGCACCTCAACGGTGAGCTCATCTCTGCGCCGCTGCTGACCGGAGCCACTCCGGCAACGCATCGGCTGGAAGCCGAGGCCACGACGGGTAGCCCACCAGGCCAGGCCACGCCAAGTGGCACGGGCATCCTGCCCGTGCAGCCTACCTCGGCCTCCGGCGCGCCACCGGACGATCTGCATTGGCTGGAAGCCAATGCCACCTCCTCACCAGACCGCAGCACGCATCGGCTGGAAGCCGATGCCATGACGTGTAGCCCGCAAGTCCAGGCCACATCAAGTGGCACGGGCATCCTGCCCGTGCAGGAGTCCACCGCGGCCCGCCAACACGCCGAGCCGCCGGACACACCTGACCTGTTCGATCCCGCACGGCCCACCGACCGACGCGAAGGCGCCTACCTCCCGCATTGGGCGCAAGCAGGCGCCACCTATTTCGTCACCTTCCGGCTGGCGGACTCGCTGCCCCGACAGGCCATCGAACGATGGCTTGCCGAACACTCGGGTGGCTCGCCAGCGGACACAGAAGAGCAGTGGCGCGAGCCATTCCGGGAGCGCATCGATGCGCTTCTCGACGCCGGTCGCGGCGCCTGCCGGTTGGCTTCGGACGACTGCGCCACGATCGTCGTGGATGCGCTCCGGCACTTCGACGGTCAACGATACACCTTGTGGGCGTGGTCCGTGATGCCGAACCATGTCCATGTCGTGGTCCAACCGATGGGTGACTACCGACTCGCGGAGATCGTGCATAGCTGGAAGTCGTACACCGTGAAGCAACTCAACAAACTGACCGGGCGGACCGGAGTCCTCTGGCAGTCGGAGTACTTCGACCACTTGATCCGGAGCCAGAGAAGCTTCGAGTGGATCGTCGAGTATGTCTTGACCAATGCGGCGAACGCCGGCCTGGCTGACCGGATCTGGCAAGGTGGCATGGGCATCCTGCCCGTGCAGCCTACTTCGGCCTCCGGCACGCCACCGGACGATCTGCATCGGCTGGAAGCCAATGCCACGACATCACCAGACCGCGGCACGCAGCGGCTGGAAGCCGATGCCCCGACGGGGAGCCCGCAAGACCGGGCCACCCCAGGTGGCACGGGCATCCTGCCCGTGCGCGACAGCTTCGCCCCCCTGTCCATCGTCTTCGCCATCCCCGACCATCCCTGGGTGGACTCGGCCGATGGCGCCGACGTGCGGATCGCCATGACCGTCGGCCGGCAGGGCGAGCACGAGGGGCGGCTGCACACGGTGACCGAGGAGCATCCGGCCAGCGACGGCACCCGGACGGTGGCCTTCCGCGCGCGGCGCGGCCGGATCAACGCCGACCTGACCATCGGCGTCGATGCGACCTCGGCCGTGGCGCTGAAGGCCAACGACGGGCTGTCTTGCCCCGGCGTGAAGCTGCACGGCTCCGGCTTCATCGTCACCCCGGACCAGGCGGTTGGCCTGGGGCTCGGTACCGTCCCCGGCCTGGAGCAGCACATCCGGCCGTACCGCAACGGCCGCGACCTCACCGCCCGGCCGCGCGGCGTGATGGTGATCGATCTGTTCGGCCTGCCCGAGGGAGAAGTGCGGCAACGCTTCCCGGCGGTCTACCAGTGGGTGCTGGAGCGCGTCAAGCCGGAGCGGGACCAGAACAACCGGCAGACATACCGCGAGCTGTGGTGGGTGTTCGGGGAGCCGCGACGAGAGCTACGACCCGCGCTGTCCGGGTTGCATCGCTACATCGCCACCGTTGAGACCTGCCGGCGGCGGTTCTTCGTGTTCCTGCCGATCGAGGTCCTGCCGGACAACAAGATCGTCGCTATCGCCACCGACGACCCACACCACCTCGGGGTTCTCTCCAGCCGGATTCACGTCGTCTGGGCGCTGGCCGCCGGCGGCCGTCTCGGCGTCGGCAACGACCCGGTGTACGTCAAGTCCCGCTGCTTCGACCCCTTCCCCTTCCCCGACGCATCCGACTCGCTGCAGGAGCGCATCCGCGAGCTTGGCGAGCAACTCGACGCGCACCGGCGGCGGCAACAGGAGCAGCATCCGGAGCTCGCCCTCACCGACATGTACAACGTCCTGGACAAGCTGCGCGCCGGCGAGGCGCTGACGGCCAAGGACAAGCGGGTCCACGAGCAGGGGCTGGTGTCCGTCCTCAAGCAGCTCCACGACGAGCTCGACGCGGCCGTGTTCGCGGCCTACGGGTGGCCGGCCGACCTGTCCGACGAAGGGATTCTGGAGCGCCTGGTGGCGCTCAACCGGGAGCGGGCCACCGAGGAGCGGCGCGGTCTGATCCGCTGGCTGCGGCCGGAGTATCAGAACCCGGACGGCGGCGGCGCGACGCAACTGACGGTGGACGTCGGCGAGGAGGCCGTGGTCACCGTGACGACGGCCAGACGGCCGTGGCCGGGTCGGCTGTCGGACCAGGCGCAGGCGGTGAGGGCGGCGCTGGTCGCGCTCGGCGCCGCGGCGGAGGTGGAGACCGTGGCGCGCTGTTTCGAGGGCAAGCTGACGGCCAACCGGCGGGCGGCGGTCGGGGAGTTGCTGGACAAGCTGGCCGATCTCGGCCAGGTGCGGCGGGTGGGCGGACAGCGCTACAGCGCGGTGTGAGTCCCCTTGGCTTCCAGCCGATGCCGAGGTACACGGGCAGGATGCCCATGCCACTTCGCTGCAGACGTGGCATTGGCATCCAGCCAATGCACCGGTGCATGGGCAGGATCCTGCATGGCCTTGCCTTCCAGCCGAGGCACAGACGCATGGGCAGGATGCCCATGCCACTTCGCTGCAGACGTGGCATTGGCATCCAGCCAATGCACAGGTGCATGGGCAGGATCCTGCATGGCCTTGCCTTCCAGCCGAGGCACAGACGCAAGGGCAGGATGCCCATGCCACTTCGCTACAGACGTGGCATTGGCTTCCAGCCAATGCACAGGTGCATGGGCAGGATGCCCATGCCACCTTGCGCCACGCATTGGGTGGCATTGGCTTCCAGCCAATGCACAGGTGCATGGGCAGGATGCCCATGCCACTTCGCTTCAGACTTCGTACAGCGCCTCCGGCGGGAAGAAGTCGAAGTCGTGGGGCTCGGGGTCGGTTAGATGCCGGCCGACGCTGTCGCGGCGGACTTCGATCTGGGCCAGGGGGAAGCCGAGGAAGTCGGACAGACGGTGCAGCGTCTTGCGCTGGTGCAGGACGAAGTCCTCGAAGCGGACGTCGAGCCGGTGTTTGGGGGACGGGACCGACTGCATCAGGTCGTATTGATAGCGCCAACTGATGGCCCGCCGCAGGCGCAGGTCGTCGGTCTGGTCGTAGGGCACGCCGAAGTCCGCCAGGTCGTCGGTCAGGTGCGCCCCGAGGATGCTGTCGCGCGGGTCGCGGACCCAGTAGATGTAGCGCGCCTCGGGGAGCAGGCGGACGATCCAGGGCAGGATCAGCGTCGTTTCGGGGAGCTTCCAGCCGCGGCGGTCGGCGGTGCTGGAGAGGACCGAGGACAGGTAGGACTCCACCAGCCGCGTGAAGGCCGGGTCGATGGGCATCGTGTTGAGCGCCGCGAAGTCCCACTCCAGCCCGCCTCGGTGGACCACCTGCCTGGCCATCACCCGGCAGGCTTCGTAGAGGTCGCCCGGCGGCACCAGATCACCGGAGTTGTTCAGCTCCGCGCCCATGTAGACGCCGCTGGCCGACAACGTGTGCGACATGGCCCGCGTGCCCGAATGCCCGCGACCGATGACCGTGATCAACATCAGGATTCACCCTCCAGGTCGGCCAGGACGCCCCGCTCCGCCAGCGCCCGCCAGACCTGCTCGACCACTTCGTCGATGGACCAGGTCGCCGTGTCGAGCACTACATCCGCGGCGGCCGGCGGCTCATACGGCGCGCTCACGCCGGTGAACTCGGGGAGCTGGCCGGCCCGCGCCTTGGCGTACAGCCCTTTCGGGTCGCGCCCCTCGCAGACCTCCAAAGGCGCGTCGACGAAGACTTCGACGAACCGCTCGACGCCGATGATCCCCCGCGCCTGCTCGCGATCGGCGGCATACGGCGAGATGAACGCGGTCAGGACCACCAGCCCGGCGTCGTTGAACAACCGGGCCACCTCGGCCACGCGGCGAATGTTCTCGCTCCGGTCGTGCGGCGCGAAGCCCAGGTCGCGGTTCAGCCCGTGGCGGAGGTTGTCGCCGTCCAGGACCACTGCCGCGTGGCCGGAGCGGATCAGCCGTTCCTCGACCGCGTAGGCCACCGACGACTTCCCGGCGCCGCTCAGCCCGGTCAGCCACAGCGTCACCGGCCGCTGCCGGAGCAGCTCGGCCCGCTGCGCGGCGGTCACCCGACCCGAATGCCTCGTGACGTTGCCCGAAACCTTGCCGCCGGTGGCTTCCAGCCGCTCCTCGACCATCCCGGCGGCCACCGTCTGGTGGCTGTCGGGATCGATCACGATGAAGCTCCCGGTGGCCCGATGGTCGCGGTACGGGTCGGCCAGGATCGGCTTGAGCAGCTTCATCCGCACCCGGCCGATGTCGTTCAGCGACAGACCGCGGGCGGGGATGGTGTTCAGGCTGTCCAGGTCCAGCCGCCCGGTCACCTCGACGCACCGGCCACGAACCAGATTGGTGGTGTGCTTGACCAGATAGGTGCGGTGGACGTCCAGCGGCGTCTCGTCCATCCAGACCAGCGTGGCCTCGAGCTCGGTCAGCTCCCACGGCCGGTGATCGGGATCGCACAGCACGTGGCCGCGGCCGAGGTCCAGGTCGTCGGCCAGCCGCAGCGTGACCGCCATCGGCGCGGCCGCCGCCTCCAGCTCGCCGGCCGGGCCGAGGATCGCGGACACCGAGGTGGTCACGCCGCCGGGCAGCGCCGCCACCTGGTCGCCGACGGCCACCGCGCCCGAGGCGATGGTCCCGGCGTAGCCGCGGAACTCGGCGCTGGGACGGAGGACGTGCTGGACCGGGAAGCGCAGCGGCTGGTCGGCGGTGAGCGGCAGCGGGACGGTCTCCAGGAACTCCAACAGCGCCGGGCCGGTGTACCAGGGCATCCACTCACCGCGCTGCACGACGTTGTCGCCGCGTAGCGCGCTGACCGGGATGAAGGTCACCACGGCGCCGGGCAGCGCCGCGGTGATGGCCCGGAACGCGTCGCACACCCGTCGGAACTCCGCCTCGGCGTAATCGACGGCGTCCATCTTGTTGACCGCCACGACGAGCTGCCGGATGCCCAGCAGCCAGGACAGGTAGGCGTGGCGCCGCGACTGCTCGCGCAGCCCGCCGGTAACGTCGACCAGGACCACCGCCAGGTCGGCGGTCGAGGCGCCGGTGACCATGTTCCGGGTGTACTGCTCATGGCCGGGCGTGTCGGCGATGATGAACCGCCGGCGCGGGGTGGCGAAGTGGCGGTAGGCCACGTCGATGGTGATCTTCTGCTCCCGCTCGGCGCGCAGGCCGTCGGTGACCAGGGCCAGGTCCAGCTCGTCGTGCCCGCTCCGCCGCGAGGCCAGGTCGAGGGCGGCGAGCTGGTCTTCGTAGAGCGCGCGCGAGTCGTGCAGCAGGCGGCCGATCAAGGTGGACTTCCCGTCGTCCACGCTGCCGGCGGTGGCGAACCGCAGCAGTTCGGCGGCCTCGGCCTGCCGGAGCAGCTCGGCGGCCATCAGAAGTACCCCTCGCGCTTCTTCTGCTCCATCGAGGCGTCCATGTCGTGGTCGATCACCCGGGTGGTGCGCTCGGAGTGCCGGACGGCCATCATCTCGGCGACGATGTCCTCGACGGTGGCGGCGGTCGAGCGGATCACCCCGGTGCAGGGCCAGCAGCCCAGTGTCCGGCAGCGGCAGAGCACGCGGTGGGGAACCTCGCCGGGCAGCAGCCGGGCGCCCGGATAGACCGGGATGAGCTGCCCGCCGCGCTCGACCACCTCGCGCTCGGCGGCGAAGTAGAGCGGCACCACCGGGATCTCTTCGCGGTGGATGTAGAGCCAGATGTCCAGCTCGGTCCAGTTGGACAGGGGAAACACCCGGACGCTCTCGCCCGGCGCGACCCGGCCGTTGTACAGCGCCCACAGCTCCGGCCGCTGGCGGCGCGGGTCCCACTGCCCGTCGCGGTCGCGGACCGAGTAGATCCGCTCCTTGGCCCGAGAGCGCTCCTCTTCGCGCCGCGCCCCGCCGAAGGCGGCATCGTAGTTACCCTCGCTCAGCGCGTTGAGCAGCGCCTCGGTCTTCAGCCTCGCGCAGCAGCGGATGGTCCCGTGGTCCCACGGGTTGACGCCCTCGGCGATGGCCTGCTCATGGCGGTAGACCCGCAGCTCGGCGCCCACCGCGCGGGTGTAGTCGTCGCGGAAGCGGACCATCTCGGGGAACTTGTAGCCGGTGTCGACGTGCAGCAGCGGGAACGGGATGGGCCCCGGCGCGAAGGCCTTTTGGGCCAGGCGGAGCATGACCGAGGAGTCCTTGCCGATGGAGTAGAGCATCACCGGCCGCTCGAACTCGGCCGCCACCTCGCGCAGGATGTGGATGCTCTCCGCCTCCAGCGCGTCGAGGGTGCTGAAGGGCAAGACCGCCGGCCGACTCCGCTCGATCGTCAACGCCGCCGCCGCCATGACGCGTCTCCGCGTGAGCGATAGGACTCCGCTCTGACCACCATGTTGCCGTACCGCAGGCGATTCGGCCTTGAGGATTCGGACAACTTGTAGCACAATCCGGCCATGACCAGGCCGGCCGATCCGGATATCCCGACCCTGACCCGCGCGGCGTACTTCCCCGACGGGTTCCCGCTGGCGATGACGCGCATCCACCGCCACAACCGGTGCGCGATGCACGCGCACGAGTTCTCGGAGCTGGTGGTCGTGCTGCGCGGGATGGGACTGCACACCACGCCGGACGAGGACTGGCCGCTGGCCGCCGGCGACGTGTTCGTGCTCCACGGCGGGCAGGCGCACGGGTACGAGGACACCGAGAACCTGGACTTGGTCAACATCCTCTTCGACGCCGAGGAGCTCGGCCTGCCGACCGCCGACGTGGCCGCGCTGCCGGGGTATCACGCGCTGTTCACCCTGGAGCCGCTGTGGCGCGAGCGGGACCGGTTCGAGAGCCGGCTGCGGCTGGCGCCGGACGATCTGCGGCAGGTGGCCACGCTGATCGACCGGCTGGAGCACGAATTGAGCGCCAAGCCGCCGGGCTGGCGGTTCGCCGGGACGGCCACGCTGATGCTGATCATCGCCGACCTGAGCCGCTGCTACGCCCGCGTCGAGACCGCCGCGGCGCTGCCGCTGCAACGGCTGGGGCGGGTCATCAGCCACCTCGAGCAGCACTACGCCGAGCCGCTGACGCTGGACGACCTGGCGGCGACGGCGCACCTCTCCCGCCGGCACCTCTCCCGCGTCTTCCACCAGGCGATGGGCTGCACGCCGGTGGAGTACCTGGTCCGCCTGCGCCTCAACCGCGCCGTCGAGCTGCTGGAAACCACCGACCTGCCCATCGCGACCGTCGGCGCGGAGGTTGGTTACGTCGACAGCAACTACTTCGCCCGCCAGTTCCGCGCCATCCTCGGCCGCAGCCCGCGGGCGTATCGGGCGGGGAAGTGAGCAAGCCGGAGTGGCACGGGCATCCTGCCCGTGCGCCACCGACCTGGTGAGTTCATGGGCTGGAAGCCCATGCCACATGTTCCCATGGGCTGGAAGCCCATGCCACGGGCGTTGCCGGTGCCGGGCCGTTCCTCTATGATACGCGACGGCGGGGAGCGCCGTGGAGGACTGCCGTGCCGAAGCGAATCGCCATCATCGGGGCGGGGTTTCATGCTCAGGGGCAGCACTACCCGGTGCTCAGCGCCTTGCCCGAAATCGACCTCGTCGCCGCCTGCGACCTGGTGCCGGACAAGCTGGCCGCGGTACAGCAGAAGTACGGCGTCCCGGCCGTGTTCACCGACTACCGCGAGATGCTCGACCGCACCGCGCCCGAGGCGGTGGTGATCGTCCTCCAGCCGATGCCGCTGGTACCCATCGCCCTGGACTGCCTGGACCGCGGCGTGGACCTGATGATCGAGAAGCCGCCGGGCTGCACCAGCGCCGAGGCCGAGCAACTCCTCGACCGGGCCGAGGCCCGCGGCCGCAAAGTCATGGTCTCGCTCAACCGCCGGTTCATGCCTCTGGTCCGTCGCCTGCGGGACATGGCGCTCGAGCGCGGGCTGGTGGCCTGCTCGGCGATCTACCACAAGGACGGCTTCTTCGCCGACCGCTGGACCTGGCCGGGGAGTCTGCCCGTCTGCGACGCGATTCACCTGATCGACCTGGTCCGGTTCATCGGCGGCGAGGTGGCCGAGGTCCACGCCCAGGCGGCGGCGCGCGAGGCCTCGTTCACCAACGCCCACGCGGCGCTGGTGGTCCACGAGAATGGGGCGATGAGCACCATCCAGACCCACCACTGCGTCGGCGCGCGGGTCCACCGCTTCGAGCTCCACGGGCACGGGCTGTCGGCCTACCTGGACGTCGGCGACACCGACTCGCCCGGCTGCGAGCTGTACCTGGACGGGCAGCCGGCGCCGCCGCCGGAAGACGCCACGGAACTGCCGGCGGGGGTGGGCCGGGACAACTACCACGAGACGCGCCACTTCCTGGACTTCCTGGCCGGCGCGGCGCCGGAGTCGGATCTGGCCGACGCCATCATCTCGGTCCGGCTGGGTGAAGCCATCGCCGAGGGGTACCGGGGCCCGCTGAGCGACTTCCGGGCGGCGCGGCGATGAGCGGGCGGCCAGGCGGCGAGCGCACCACGCTGGGGGGCGTGACCTTCGACACCACCTTTTCGGGCGGCTGCGGGCACGGGTTCGAGCAGGTCGGCGACGGCCACTACCGGTTCCGCGCCAGGCACGGGCGGGAGCCGTACGCCTGGCGCTTCTGTCTGCGGATCGAGTCCCCTGGCCGCGGGCGGAAGGTGGTGGTCGAAGTGGCCGACTTCAACCACTTCGGCGGCCAGCCGTGGCAGGAGACCGCGGCGGTGGTCTCGGACGATGGCCTGGCGTGGCGCGACCTGGACCCGAGCTGGCTTGAGCTGGTGCCCTGGACGCCGACCGGCGACGAAGCGGCCGACGCCTCGTTCGACGACGGCTGGCACCCGCCCTACGGCGTGCGCTACCGGCTGACGCTCGACCACTCGCCGCTGTGGCTGGCCTCGCCGACGCCCTACCCGCTGGAACGCTGCCGCGACCAGCTCGACGCCCTGGCCGCGCGGTACCACTACTTCGCCGTCGAGGAGATCGGCCGAACCGCGCACGGCGACCTTCACGGCCACCCGCTCCGGATGATCCGCTTCGAGCGGCCCAGCGCCGAGACCGGGCGGATCCGGGTCTTGGTCCTGGCCGGCGAGCACCCGGCCGAGTCCGCCGGGCTGTACGCCTGTGAGGGGCTGCTCGACGAGCTCCTGCGGCTCGGCGACTTCCTGACCGAGTTCTCGTTCTGGGTCGTGCCGGTGGTCAACGTCGATGGCCTGGCGCTGGGGCGGACCTACCACAACCTGGACCCCGCCGACTCGGCGGCGCCGGGCACCAACCTGGCCCGCGACTGGCGGGAGCGGACGCAGCCCGAGACGCGGGCGGTCTGGCAGGTGATCGAGGCGGTCCGGCCACACTGCCTGGTGACCCTCCACAACGGGCGGCACCGGCGCGAGTTCGAGGTGGTCGCGCCACCGCAGCCGCACCTGGCGACGCTGATGTCCGCGCTGCGCGAGCAGCTTCCGGTCCCGCTGGCCAACTGGCGGCTCACCGACGAGCCGATGGCCCACGTCGCGGCGATGGAGGCGGGCCTGGCCGAGTGCGGGTTGTGCCTCGAATCGCTCCTGCTGCGCAAGATGCCGGGCTGCGAGGACTGGGCGGAGAGCTACCGGCGGGCCGGCCGGTTCATCCTCCGCGGCCTGACCGACGGCCTGCGCGACGTCTACGGCAAGCCGCGGCTGTGGGCGCGGAGCGAGGTCCTGGGCGCCGCGCCTCTGCGCTGCGCGGCGGCCGACTTCACCGGCCAGCTTCCGTCGTTCTACTACGGCGCGTTCGCGCCACCGCGGCCGCACGCGGTGCACAGCTTCGAGGTCAACGGCCTGCCGCTGGTTGCCGGTCACTACGACGCCTGCCTGCACCTGCCGCCGGACCGGGTGCTTCGTTTGCGGGACGGCGACGGCTCCGTCACCGACCGGCGCGCCGTCGACGGCTGGGTTCGCCTGCCCAGCCGGCCCATCCCCGCCCGGAAACTGAGCTTCGAGTACGAGGCGGAGCCCGGCGCCGAGCCGCCGTTCGACGAGGTGCTGATCTGTCCCGAGGGACAGCCCCTCGACACCGCGGTGGCGGGTGCCCGGCGGTACGACCGCTACGTCCGACGCACCCGGGCCGAGTCACGGGCGCACCTGACCGATTGGGAGCCGTTCGGCGCCCGTCTGATGCGCGACGACTTCGGACCCGGCGACTTGGTGGCGATGCGCGACGAGCTGATCGACTGGTTCGCCGGCCGTCAGGTCATGGATCCCGACGATCACCACTACGGCGCGGTGTGGTCGGAAGAGGACAAGTACGACGCCCGTGACACCGCCGCCGCGGCGGCCTGTTTCGCCGGCCGGCACGCCGCCACGGGCGTTCGCGAGTGGCTGGACCGGGCGGTGGCGGCGCGGAGCTACGTCTACCGCAATCAGATGCACGAGCCGGGCAACGCGGCGCGCGACGGCGGGTTCGTGCACATGGTCAGCGGCTCGTGGGCGCTCGACTTCACCCGGCTCGAACCGCCCTACCCGTACATCGACGGCGTGGACACGGGGATCATCTGCCACCAGCTCTGCCGCGCCGCCGACCTGGGCCTGCCGCTGGGCGGCGAGGACGTGGCCCGCCTCCGCCAGGCCGGCGAGTGGCTCGCGGTCAACGAGTTCCTGCCCGGCGTGTTCCGCCACCACGAGGGCTCGACGGTGGACTGCCAGAACGCCAACGCCATCGGCCTGGCGACGCTGGCGCGGGTCCATCACACGCTGGCCGCGGCGGGAGGCCGGCCGCCGGAGGCGTGGCTGGAGGCGGCGGCTCGCGGGCTGCGGCACTATGCCGAGGGGCAGGAGGCCATCGGCGTCTGGCCCTACCATTTCGCCTCGGTCGGCCGGCGCGGGCAGGCCTACGACGTCCACAACCTGCCCGACCAGGGCATGGGCCTGGTCCACTTCACCAGGGCCTGTCACCTCCCGCCGCTGGCCGACTGGCCGGGCCTGTCGGACCTGCTCAGGCGCGCCGCCCGGTGGTACCTGGGCATGGGCCGCCTCGACGGCGGGACCATCGACCTGGACCACGACCGCCGGCCGGACCTGGGCGGCGACATCTGCTTCTCGGGCTTCACCTGGTGCCGGTTCACCGCCGCCGCGGTGCTGCTGCGCATCGCCCGGGTCACCGGCGAAGTGGAGCCCTGGCGGCACCTGGCTCTGCGGTTGATGGAACACGTGCGCCGGAAGCTCTGGCAACGCGACGAGCCGAGCCGCGCGCCGGTGGTGGCCCACGCCCGGCCCGAGGCGGTGCTGGGCACCTGGTGCCAGACGGCGGAGTGGGACGCGTCGATGCTGGACGAGATGGTCGAGGACCTGGCCGGACTGTAGCCGTCCAGTCAGAGGTGGCAGGCGCCGCCGTGTCTGGCAACGTACTGCTGGTGGTACTCCTCGGCCCGGTAGAAGGGGCCGGCGGGTGCGAGCTCGGTGACGATCGCGCCATGGAAGCGGGCGGAGGCCTGCAGCCGGGCCTCGGACACCTCGGCCTTGGCGCGCTGTCTGGCGTCGTGCCAGAAGATCGCGCTGCGGTACTGCGAGCCGACGTCCGGCCCCTGGCGGTTGAGCTGGGTCGGGTCGTGGATGGCCCAGAAGACGTCGAGCAGCTCCTCGTAGCTGACCCGACTCTCGTCGTACTCGACCCGCACCGCCTCGGCGTGGCCGGTGCGGTTGCCGCAGACTTGCTCGTAGGTCGGCTCCGGCGTGTGTCCGCCGGTGTAGCCGGCCTCGACGTTCACCACGCCATCGACTTGTCGGAAGGCGTGCTCAACTCCCCAGAAACAACCCGCGGCGAAGGTGGCAATGGCCATCCTGATCTCCGGTCGCATTGTGCGACGCGGCCGGTAATCTGACAGGGAAGTTTTCTCGGCCACGGCCCGCCGCGCTACGTGCCGCCGCCGTCTTGGTGTACGGCCCGGATCTTCTGGATCTCGTTGACGGAATCGCAGAACAGGTCGAGCAGCCTGGGGTCGAAGTGCTTGCCCCGGCCGTCGACGAGCATCGCCAAGGCCGGCTCGACCGGGATGGCGTCCTTGTAGACTCGTTTGGTGGTCAACGCGTCGAAGACGTCGGCGATGGCGGCGACGCGGCCCTCGTAGGGGATGTCGGCGCCCTTCAGGCCGCGCGGGTAGCCCGAGCCGTCGATCCGCTCGTGATGGGTCAAGGCGATCTGCGCGCCGAGGCGTACCAGGGGGGAGTCGGACCCGTCGAGGATGCGCGCGCCGATCTCGGCGTGGCGTTTCATGACGGCGAACTCCTCGTCCGTGTAGCGCCCCGGCTTGAGGAGAATCTGGTCGGGGATGCCGATCTTGCCCACGTCGTGGAGCGTGCTGGCCAGCCGGAGCAGCTCGCAGTAGTCCGGCGCGCGGCCGTCCTGGCGCGCGATCAGATCGCAGTAGTGGCTCATCCGCTGGGTGTGCTGCGCCGTCTCGTTGTCGCGGAACTCGGCCGCTCGGGCCAGCCGCTGGATGGTGTCCTCGCGCGAGTGGCGCAGGTCGAGCTCGGCCCGCTCCAGCTCCGTGACCGCCTGGCGCAGGTCGGCGGTACGCTCGGCCACGGTCCGCTCCAGCTCCTCGCGGTGGCGGCGCTGGCGCTCTTCCAGCTCCCGCCGGCGCAGCGCGTTGAAAGCCTGGATGCGCAGCTCGTTGCTGGTGAACGGCTTGACCATGTACCCGTACGCCCCGACTTCCAGGACGTGACGGGCGACCTCGGGATCGTCCACCGCGGTGGCCATGATCACCGCCGTCGAGGGGTAGCCGGTGGTGATTCGCTCGGCCAATTCGACGCCGGACATGCCGGGCATCATGATGTCGAGCACGGCCAGGTCGAACGCACCGCCCGTCAGTTCGGCCAGCGCCTCCTGGCCGCTGGACGCGCCGACGGTACGACACCCGGCACGCTCCAGGAAGCGCCGCACCGTGGCCTGCAAGTGCGGCTCGTCGTCGACCACCAGCACGGTCGGCTGGTACACGCCGTCCGTCAGTTCGCTCATCGTCGTGACCCCTGAGCGGTCTTCTTCAGAGACCCGGTCCACAACGGCTAGTTTGACGCCCCGGCACTCTCACAGTTTCGCTTCTACCAACTGAACGTAAACGAGCTCGGCAGTAGTTCCAGAACCACGTCGGACTCTACAGGTGACTCACCAAGCCCGTCGAATTGGTGGGAAGCTGGGAGGGTTTCGGGCATGCGCACGACGACTCGGTGGGCCTGGCCGGTGCTGGCGGTGCTCGGCGCGGCGACGGCATTCGCCCAGACGCCGGTCACCGCGCCGCCATTCGCCTATCTGATCGATTACGCCGCCGACCACGTCGGCAACGAGGCCTACCTGGCCTGGCTGAAACAGGTCGCGCCCGATCTCCTGCACCTCGGCAAGGACGTGCCGATGTCGCACAACTGGGGACCGATCGCCGGCTGGGGCGGCGAGAACCAGTACACCGGCGGCGCCGGCCGGGAAGCCTACCTCCGCCGGCTGAGCCCCGACGAGGTCCAAGCCCGGCTGGAGTCCATCCGCGACTTCACCGCCCGTGCCCATGCCGCGGGCGTGGACAAGATCATGCCTTACGTGTGCGGCATGACCATCGGCGGCGACCCCGAGCGGCGGCTGGGCTTCTGGGACTTCTACGACCATTGGGACGACTACGCCGCGCGGTTCAAGCTGGGCCCGAAACCGGCCGATCCCAGCACCTGGCTGCAGCGCCTGCCCGACGGCAAGCCGTTGTTCATCTACCAACGGGATACGTCATCCTACGCACCGTCTTTCCGCTGGGCGACCTGCATGAACAACCCCGGCTGGCGGCAATGGATGGCGGCGGTGGTCCGGCTGGCGGCCGAGGCCGGGCACGACGGCGTGTTTCCCGACAACTCCTACTGCCGCTGCTACTGCGAGCACTGCCGCGCGGCCTTCGCCCGGTTCGCCGCGGCGCGCGGCCGGCCGCAGGCCACGATGGTCACCGAAACCGAGGGTGGGTACGACTGGTATCTCACCCAGGAGTTCTGGATCGACTCCATCGCCCGGTGGCTGGAGGACATGCGCGCCGAGGGGCGCAAGGTGCGGCCAGGCTTCGGCATCTTCCCCAACTTCGGGACGCTGCCCGGCTACCAGCGGTTGGCCACCGCCTGCGACTACCAGATGGGTGAGGGCGCCTTCTTCGGTTTCTCCCGCGGCGGGTTCGGCCAGATCTGGTTCCACCCCGGACCGGGCGAGGAGCGCCGGCGGATCGTCGAAGACATCTTCGTCACGCGGCTGCTCGACAACATTTTCGAGCTGCGCTACACCGCCGCCGCCGGCGGGCGGCCGGGGTACGTGGTGCTCACCCGCGGCTCGGCCGGCGACGCCGCCATCAGTTTATCCTGGGCCGAGACCGCCGCCTTCGGCAGCGGCGCCGCGCTGTACGGCCGGCGCGACGCCTCGACCGAGCTGTACCAACGCTGGCGCGCCTTCCTCAAACGCCATCGCGCGCTGTACGTCGGCCTCAAGGCCCATGTCCGGGTCGGGCTGGCCTTCTGGCCGAAACAAGCCTTCCACGAGAACTTCGCCCACGTCGCCGCGGTGCGAGACCTGGCCAAGGCGCTGGACGCGGCGCACTTCGTCCATCGCATGGTCACCGAGGAAGAGGTCGAGGCCGGGGCCTTCGCCGACGTCGAGCTGCTCCTGGTGCCGCGGCTGGACTACCTGTCCGCCGCCGCCGCGGGCCAACTGCGCGAGTTCGCCGCCAAGGGCAAGCTGTTCTGGTCCGGTCCGCCGGCGCGCCACGCGCACGACCACACCGAGCTGCCGGCCGACCAGCGACTGGACGCGGTGGCCACCCAGGTCGGGGAGAAGCCGAGCGAAGTGGCCGAGGCGGTGGTCCGCGCGCTGGGTGAATCAGTGCGGATCACGCCCGGTCTGACCGACGACCAGCTTCCCGGCCTCCGCTGCGAGGTCCGCCGCGACGACGCCGGCCGGCGGCTGGTGGTCCACGCGCTGAACTACCGGGTCACTCCGAACGCCAACCGCGGCGCGGTCATCCCCGCCCCCGAGGTGCCGCTGCGCGTCCCGCTGCCGGCCGGCTGGACCGTCCGCGCCGCCACCGTCTGCGGCCCGGACGCCATCGAGCCGCAACCGGTCGAGGTGCTTTGCCGCGACGGCGCCGCCTGGCTGACTCTGCGCGATCTGATCACCTACCAGGTGGTTGAGCTGAGGTGCGATCGATGATCACACGCTGTCTGCCGTGCCTCCCGCTGCTCGTCGTGCTGACCGCCGCCGGCGCGGAGACGGTCAAGCTGGCCGAGCCGGGCGCCGTCCTGCCCTACGGCGAGACGCGCGAGTACCGCTTCACCCCGACCGGCGCCTGGCAGTCGGTCCGGCTGCGGCTGACGGTCCGCATGGACGCCCCGAGCGCCGCCGGCTCGACCCACGTGATGGGTCTGGCGTTGAATGGTCAGGGCATCCAGGGCGCCCTGTCGCGGACTCAGCTCCGGCTGCTCAACAAACCGCTCGACGCCAAGATGGCCGGCGGGACGGAGATCGTCTGGGTCCGCGGCGACCAGTGGCGGGCGGTCTACTCGCCGGACTTCGAGCTGGTCGCCAGCCCCAAGGCAGGCAGCTCGCGGATCCTCGACGTCTCGCCCTACGAGCTGGTGATCGACATTAGCGACCTGGTCCGCAAGGGTCAGGAGAACGTCCTGACCATCCGCCACCTGGGCGCCGGGATCGGGCTGCGCAAGTACTTCCAGGACAACCCGACCCTCGACCTGGTATTCGCCGAGATGGCGGTCGAGCTGTCGGACCAGCCCCCGGCCGCGGCGGCGGTGGCGGCCGGGGAGAGTCTTTCCGCCGACCGGGTGATGTGGCAGCCGCCGGCGGTCTGCGACGCGGCCCAGGTGGTCACCCTGGCCGCCGACGGCGGGCTGACGGTCAAGCTGCCCGGCCAGACGCTGGAGCTGGTCTCCCGCTTCTCCTGGCAGGGCGGGTCGCACAACACCTTCGGCGCCGATCCGGCTTGCCGCGCGCAGGACGGGTGGCAGGTGGCGGTGAGCGGCGGCGGGGCCGAGCGGACCGTCACCGGCAGCGGCCCCGACTACCGGGTCACCCGCGTCATCCGCTGGGTCGGCGACCATGTCGAGGTCTCCGACACGCTGGAGAACCGCACCGACGACGACCTGGGTCTGCTGTTCGACAACGCGCTGCGCGCCCGGCCTGACGAACTGGGCGAGGTCTTCCTGGGCGGCGACCCCGACCCGGCGCGGACCGTGTCCACGCTGTACGAGAACCCCACCCTGTTCGTCGCCGGGCGGACCAGTGGCTGCGGGCTGCTCGCCCGGGACGATGTCTACCGGGTCAAGGGCGTGATCTACTACGACCAGGGCGGCGGCATCCGGAGCGACGACTTCTGCCTCCCGCGACTAGGCGGCGCGACCATTTGCTGGTCGCTCTATCCGGTCCTGCGACCCGATTACTACGACTTCATCAACCTCGCCCGGCGTGACCTGCAGGTCAACTTCACCGTGCCCGGCGGCTTCGATTTCGGGCTGACCGGCATTAACGCCATGACCGACGAGGCGCTCCGCGAGCACATCGCCGAGCGCGGGGTGCGGTTCATCTCGTCCGGCGTCTGGTTCGACCGGAGCGGCGGTGTGCCGTGCTACCACGGGCACCACATGCTCCAGGCCGCCGCGCTCCGCCAACGCCTGCGCGACGCCTGCGCCAAGCTGCGCCGGGTGGCGCCCGAGGTCAAGTCGCTGATCTACATCCACTGCTTCATCAACACCGACCCCAAGGGACCGGAGCTGTTCGGCGACGCCCGCGTGCTGACCGACAAGGGGCAGATCTACGAGAACACCGGCTACACCAAGAGCACCGGCATCCCGTTCTACTACTTCTACCCGGCCGAGGACAACAGCTACCTGCCGGCCATGAAGCAGGTCGTCGACATGTGCCTGGACTCCGACCAGATCGGCGCCGACGGGATCTACTGGGATGAGGTGGAGATGATGTCGTCCCGGCGGAGCTACGACCGCTGGGACGGCTGCTCGGCCGAGCTGGACGCCCAGCATCGGGTGGTCCGCAAGTACGGGCACACGCAGCTTCTCTCGCTCCGGGGCAAGGTCAGGCTGACCGAGCACATCCGCGCTCGGGGCGGGGCGATCATCGGCAATTCGGCGCCGCTGACCGAGACCATGATGAAGCTCGGCTTCCCGCGCTTCGTCGAGACCGCCAGCGGCTGGTACCCGGCCCGGGCCCACCTCTACACGCCCCTCTCGCTGGGCGACCACCTCACGGTGAAGACCTTCGCCGACCTGCTGGCCGACGTCCGCCAGAAGCTGATGTGGGGCAGCCTCTACTACTACTATGCGCGGCCGGCGCACCCCTACCCGACCATCACCCAGCACATGTTCCCGTTCACGCCGGTGGAGCTGCACCGTGGCTGGCTGCTGGGCCGGGAGCGGGTGATCACCGCCGTGCCGGGGACCTTCACTCTGGGCGACGAGGCGGCGGTGACCGTCTACTGGTACGGCGCCGACGGCAAGCTAGCCGACGGCCGCGGCGAAGAGCGCGTCGAAGGCGGCCGGCGTCTGGTCCGCCTGGCCCTCGCCGAAGGCGAGATGGCGGTGATCGAGCGGCGGTAAGCCGCGGGGAGTGGACCATGAAACGATGTCCGCTGTGGCTGGCCCTGGTGCTGGTCGGGCCGGTGGCGGCCCAGACGCAGTTGCGGCACGACAACTACCTGGCCTTCCTGGCCGAGCCCGGTGAGATGGTCCGGGTGGTGGTCGACTCGCTCAAGCACGCCGGGTATTCCGACAGCGCGCGGGTGGTGGTGATCGATTCGCAGAGCCGCCGGATGATCGAGGACACGGTCACCCTGGGCACCTCGAAGACCATCGAGGTGCCGATCAAGACCGCCGGCCTGCACGTGGTCGGGATCATGACCGGGCAGACGCTCGCGACGGTCACGTTGGTCGACAAACCGTTCGCCTTCGTCGCCTGGCGGAACGTGGCGCTGGACATCTGCCGGACCGTCAAGCCGCTCTACTTCATGGTGCCCGCCGGTCGTCAGCAGGCCGAGCTGCACGCTCAGGCCGATGTGGTCGGCGAGGGCGCGACCATCCGCGTCATCTCGCCGGCCGGGCGGGTGGCCTGGGAGAAGACCGACGACTTCGATCAGGACACCAAGATCCTGGTCGACGTGGCCGCCGGTGAGGACGGGCAGCCGTGGTCGGTGGTGGTCGAGGACCCGAAGCAGCCGAAGCTCGGGCTCGACGACCTGACCCTCTACCTGGGCAACGCCCTGCCGCCCTATCTGGCCGAAGATCCCGCCTGGCTCCAGGCGCTGGCCGGCCGCGAGCGGCACCAGTCGGACAAGATCGACTGGCGCCTGCCGCTCAAGGTGGCCAGCCTCCACGACGGCCAGTCGCAGACGGTGACCTTCAAGCTGGACGCGGTGCCGGCCGGCAAGACCGTCGCGCTGCGCCTGACCGCCCAGGATGCCGACTACGAGACCGAGGGCTCGTTCCAGATCAACGGCCAGGGGACCTACAAGATCCCCATCACCGGCGACGGCGCCGTGGACACCTTCACCCTGAAGCTGAAGCCGGGCGAGCTGGTGGCCGGCGACAACGTGATCGAGTTCCGCCACGACAACCGTGCCTCCGGCGCGCTCGGCCTGAGCCAGGTCGAACTCCTCGTCGGCGACCGGATTCAGGAGTACCTGGGCTGGTGAGACCCGTCATCCGTCCAGCGGCAGCCAAACCCGCATTTCGCCCGGGCCGCGGTTGAGCCAGGCGTAGTAGGGCACCAGGCGGAGCGGCACGGTCTCCGGCGGCGTCTCTAGCAGGTCGCCGTACAGCCGGCCGCGCCACTCGCCGGAACGCTGTCGGACCGCTTCGCCTTCGATCACCGTCACGCCGCCCAGCAGGCCCGGCTCGTGCCGGGCCGTCAGCTCGGCCCGCCGTGGGAGATAGACCTCCCAGATCGGCACGTCGGCGGGGAGATCGACCGATTCCAGGCAGTAGATCACCGGCCCGCGCGCCACCGCCACCTGGTTCCGCGTCTCCTCGACGTCCGGGTGCGCCTGCACCAGCCGCACGCGCAGGGGCAGGTTGAGGATGACCCGGTCGCCGGCCGACCAGTCGCGCCGGCACTCGGCGTAGGCGCCCGCGGGCACCGTGGCCGCCTGCTCGCCGTTGACCGCCAGCGTGGCGCCCTCGGCCCAGTCGGGGATGCGGAGGTGGAGCGCCAACCGCCTGGCCGGCGCCTGGTCGATGCTCAGCGTGACGCGCCCGGCCCACGGGTAGTCGGTTTCTTGACGCAGCACCAGACCGCCCGCCTCGGGCACGTCCACTTCGACCCGGCCCGAGCCGTACAGGTGGACCCACAGCGCCCCGGCGGACAGGCCATACGCCCACTCGTGGACCCCGGCCAAGGTCCGGGCCACCTGCGGCGGGCAGCAGTAGCAGCGCCAGATCGACCAGCGCTCGACGCTGTCGTGGCTGAGCAGCGGCAGCCGGTCGCCGTGACGGGCCAGGGGATTGGTGTAGCAGAAGCGCGTCCCGTCCACGTCCATGCCGGACAGCCCGCTGTTGTACAGCACCCGCTCCATGACGTCGCCGTACTTCGCCTCGCCGCCCAGGGCCAGCATCCGCCGGCACCACATGGCCATGCCGAGGTTGGCGCAGGTTTCATGGTAGGCGGTGCGCGAGGGCAGCTCGTACTCGCGCCCGAATGCTTCGTGCACCGGGTCATGCCGTGGCGAGACGCCCTGGTGGTAGGCGCCGATGGCCCCGGTGACCGCCATCCGCCGCTGGGTGACGTTGGCCCAGAGACGCTCCAACGCCGCCTTCAGCGTCTCGTCGCCGGTCTCGGCGACCACGTCGGCGGCGCCGGCGTAGAGGTACGACGCGGTGACGGCGTGCCCGACCGCCTCGCTCTCGTCGCGCAGCGGTCGGCGGTCTTGGTTCTGGTCGGTCCCGCCCGGCTGCGAGCCGCGCATGTCGACGAACACGCCGGCCAGAACCAGGTATCGCTTCTCGCCGGTCTCGCGGAACAGATCGACCAGGCCCATGATGTTGGACGGATTGAACCCGAAGTGCGCCAGCTCGGGCGGCCGCGGCGAGAACACCGTGTCGAGGTAATCGGCGGCCCGTCGCGCCACGTCAAGAAGCGTGCTCTTCCCGGTCGCCCGGTGGTGCGCCACGGCCGCGGTCATCAAGTGGCCCAGGTTGTACAGCTCGTGGTGGTGCAGGTTGGTCCACCGCCCGCGCTCGGGGACGAGCTGGATCTGCGTGTTCAGATACCCGTCCGGCTCCTGCGCCAAGGCGATCAGCTCGATCCACTCGTCCAACTCCGCCGCGGTCTCCGGATCGCCGGTCAGCCCGTAGGCCCTGGCCAGCGCCTCCAGGTACTTGTAGCAATCCCCGTCGCTCCAGAAGGCGCCCTGGTGCCCGCCCTCCCCGACCCCGGCGGCAACGCGGAAGTTGCCCAGCCGGGCGGCATTGTCCGGATGCTCCAACGCCTCGCGCATGCGCGGCAGCACGACCTTTCGGCAGAGCTCGAACCGCTCTCCCCAGAACCCGCCCGACCACCGCACAGCGCCAGGCGGCAGGTCGTGGAGAAGGCGATGGGGGCTGAGCAAGAGCTGATCGGAGCGACTACCATCCATCACAGCCCGGCCCCCGACCCGCCCAGTTGGTCACCATGAGGCGGGAACCACTCCTGCAATACTTCACAGAACGATCTGAAGCTGTCACTGGTCTGCCAATGAACGAGCGACGCCACGGCGCCGATGCGTTCGAAGTCCCGCGGTGAGATGGTCCGCCTGATCTTCTCGAGGCAGACAAATTCGAAGATGTCCTTGGGTCGTTCCATCACCAGTTGGTCGGCGGTCCGGCCGGCCCTGCCGGCGTAGTCCCCAATCCATTCATCAAGGTCAGACGCCGAGATGGCCAGGTACCGGCAGAGAGCTTCCCGGTCGTGCCAGATCCACTCCTCGAGCTCCGGCACGAGCACGATCGCGGACGAGGCGTCCTTCCAGCTCCCGCTGTCGAGTCGTTCCTGGATGCGTCGCGCCGCCGCTGCCGGCGAGTACTTATGGTCCCATCCCGATCCATGGTGGTCCCAGAGCAAGACGACCTTGTTGAACTGGCCCTTGAACCGACGAGCCAACTCCGGACCTTCCTTCACGATGCCGGGGTCCCGCATCGGGTATCGCTCAACCAGGAAGTCCAAGACCCGGATGTTGAGCTCCCGCGGTCGATTCAGAACGGCACGCACGGTGGCCAGGGCGTCCGCGTCGGCAGTGTAGACCAACAGGTCTCTCATCCCAGGATTCCAGCCGCGAAGACGGCGGCCAGGTCCGGTGTGCCGTCCCAGTCGCGTAGAGCGGGGTGGCTGGCGCCCGGAGTGATGGTCGCGCCCTCCGGGTCACGCGCGAAGCACAGGAGTGGCTCGCGGCCGACCTGAGCCACGACCAAGGGCGAATGGGTCGCCACGAGCACCTGTGCCGCGGGGATGGTCGAGAGCGAACGTATGATGATGTCCAAGGCCATCGGATGCACGCCGTTTTCCGGTTCCTCAACCATATAGATTCCTGGCGTTGGGGGCAGGAAGGCGGGCAGTGTCAGAGCCAGCATTCTGAGCGTGCCGTCGCTGGCCAGCCAACTCGGGCACTTGAGGCCATCTTCGTACTCCAAGACGACGTACTCGGCATTGTCAGCTTCGCGGCGCTGCCAACCTATTTCTCTGAGATCCGGCAGCGCGTAGCGGAGATGCTGCGTCCAGCGATTCATGGCCTGCGGGTCAGGCGGTGGGCCGTTGCCTTGGCCGGGCGTTTGGCGTAGACGACCCACCACCCGGGCCAGATTGGTGCCATCCAGATCCAACTCCGTCGGCCGCGTTGCCGGACAGGGCTGCCTCATGGCCCTGCTGTTGAGCTGCACGTAACGCACGCCCTGCATCAGGAACCGCTTCACGGCGTTGGCGGTTGGGTACCGCTCCTCGTCGGCAGGGGTCATTGCGAGCGTCAGCTTCTCGGCGCCGAACGTGAATGTGTCCTGGTACTTGCCGTTCTCCCGTGTGTAGAAGTCGGTGCCCTTCGAGGTCTTGCCAACGAGCCGCTGCCGTCTTGCGCTGGCGCGGACCGCGTACTGGCCCGGGAAGGCGCCTGGCTGGAACGCTTCGCGCGCGTAGGCGCACAGCTCTTCAGCCGCGATGCGCACTCCCAGGGCATCGTCAGACTCGAGTGCCAACCGGTAGGCTACCAAGCGGTCTGGATTCGCCCCGGTCGATTGGGCCAGGTCGAGCCATAGCTCAACCTGCAACTCACCGCCGCCCCGCATGTGCGTCAGGTCCCGAAACTCGGGAGCGCGAGCCTCAATGGCCGGTCGCGGTCCATCCCAGAGACAATCTCTGATCAAGTCGAGTGCGTCGAGGAACGTCGTCTTGCCGCTGGCGTTCGGACCCACCAGCACGTGAAATCGCCCCAGCTTCAGGTTGGCCACCTGCTTCAGGGCCCGGTAGTTGCCAATGCTGAGCCCGACTATCACGACGAATCACCCGCCCTTCTGGATGCCGCTCACTGGACGGTGTGACGTTGGGCACAGCCCGCGAGCCGGCACGTCGCAGCACTGTTCGCGACCAGGCGCAGCGCTCCTGCGAGCTTGCTCCAGAAGGTCCCGCCCGCTCCCGCCCGAATCCCGGTCCTGTCCCCGGAGACGTATCGCCATGGCCACCGCACTCCGCCTGTTCACCCTCGTCTCGGTCGCCCTTCCTGCCCTCGCGACCGAAGTGGCGGTGGGCAATCGGCAGGTCGCGTTCGTGATCGATACCTCGCGAGGCGTCGTCCGGCGGGGCTTGGTCCGGGACGGCGAGCGCGTCGTGGTGGCCGAGTGCGGCGGGAGCTACCGCGTCGGCGAGCCGGTCGCGCCCGATTCGGAGCAGGTCGGGCCGGTGACCGTGCTGGACGAGGGGGACGACCGGCTGGCGCCGGGCAGTCTGCGGGTCAACGATACCGTGGGCTTCGAGAGCGTCGCCGGTCGGTACACCAACCCCGGCCTGCCCGAGGTGGTGATCGAGAAGCGCTACAGCCTGGCGCCGGGGAGCCGGTTCCTGGTCAAGAAGATTGCCTTCCTGCCGTCGCGGGACCGGGTGGCCGGGATCGAGTACAGCCTGGACATCAAGCTCGATCCCGCCTTCCGCGACGGGTCGTACTACCACTGTCCGATGGGCATCCACTTCGGTCAGCGGGTGCCGACCTGGATGCGGGCGGAGCAGGTGACCGAGCCGGTCAGTCTGTCCGGCAAGCCGGAGACCGGGGTCGCCGCGGAGCACGGGCTGCACGCGTTCGTGGTCTGCGCCAACCCGCGGCTCGATCTGGCGGCGGCGAGCTGGCGAGCGGCGGTCAACGGCAAGTTCGTCCGCCCGTCCTGGTCATCCACCCTCGGCTCCGGGATCTTCTTCGAGCCCGACGGCTGGCGGATGGGCGTCTACGCCGAATACCTCGGCCGGCCGAGCAGCGCCGAAGTGCACCTGGGCCTGATCCGCGGCGACCACCTCACCGCGCACCGGCTGTGGCAGCAGCTTCCCGGCTGGCAGGCCATCGTCCGCGACGGCGAGGTGGCGAACGGCCGCTCGCCGGCCTGGCTCGACCGGGTCAAGGTCATGGCACTCAACTGCGAAGGCATCGCCGGCCCGCTCCAGGTCCGCGACAACTACGCCCGGCTGGTCAACGAGGGCGTGCCGATGATCATGCTGGCCGGCTGCGGCGTGACGGTCTGGTCCGGCAACGGACCGGTCGGCACCGTCTACCTGGCCGACGGCGCGCTGTACCAGAAGTCGGACCACCGCCAGATCCACGACGCCGCCTGGTTCCGCGCCTTCGTGGAGCGGATCCGGGCGGTTTCGCCGCGGGCCAGGATCGGTTTCTACTTCCTCATGCCCGAGGTCACCATCAAACGCAATACCGGGCCAGGGGCGACGGCCCTGTCGTGGTGGCAGGGCCTCGATCTGCCGCGCGACCTGAGCTACATCCGCGACCAATGGCGCACGGCCATGGCGGCCCACGGCGCCGACTTCATCTACATGGACGGCGCGCCCGAGTACGGTGGCGCCATCGACTACCGGCGGAAGCTGGCCTGGCACAACGATCTCTCGCTCGCGGTGGACCGCGCGGTGCGGCGGGCGGCGCGGTCCCTGGGCGAGGACAAGGTCTACTGGCGCAACAGCGAGGTCAACGTCTACACCGACTGCGGCTTCGCCGAGTTGTCCGGCTTCGGCAACTGGCACAACATGGCCGAGCAGACCGGCTGGCGGAACGTGGCCGACCGGCTGCTCAAGGTCAAGCTCTACGAGCGCCCGGGGAAGTGGGTCGCCCCGCTCTACGCCAACGCCACCGCGGAGTACGCCAACTACGCCCTGGGCCTGGGCGCCCGGCCGTGGGGGATCGGGCCGTGCGCCCTGGTCAACGCCGTGTACGAGGTGCGCAACCTGCGCCTGCTGGAGGCCGACGTGCGCCCCTGCTGGTGGCGCGACTACGGCGAGGTCGAGGCCCACGGCCTGAGCCTCGGCGCGAGCCGGGTGCTGTCCGCGATCAATCACGAGGACGGGCCGCCGCGGACCGTCACGCTCAGCGCCGACGCCGGCCGGCTGGGTGTGCCGAGCGACCGGCCGATGTACGTCTGGGAGTGTGCCCGAACCGAAGACAACACCACCACGGCCTTGAGCGACTTCGTCGTCCAGGACGTGTGGCGCCGGCATCGCTGGGCGCGCGGGGTGGCCGTCCGCCGGCGGCTGGTGGCGGTGGCGCCGCTGGCCGGGCCGCGCTTCGAACACGCGTTGGAGCTGCCGTACAACGCGCTCCGACAGGTGGTCCTCTCGCCGGTCCCGGCCCTGGTCTACGCTGCGCACGGCTACCGCCGGGCCTACCCGTTGACCGACTTCTGCGGCCACGTCCTGCGCGGCCGGGTGGAGGCCGGATTGCGGCGGCTGGCCGTCACCGCCGAGATCCCGGAGGCCGCCGAGATCGCCCTGGTGGCGCCGGCGGAGCAGCGGTTCGAAGGGGTCACGCTCGACGGCCGCGCGGTCGCCTTCGAGACCGTGGCCGAGGACGGCGCAACGCTGGCGGTGGTGACCGTGCCGGCGGGGAAGCACCACCTGATCGGCGCCTGCTCCGTCGCGCCTCCGACCGCGTTCGAGCTGGTCGGCGCTCCGGGCGGACGCACGGCGCGGTACCTGCCGGGCGTCGAGGGCCAGGGGCTGTACCTGGGAGAATCGTCGCGGCTGGTCTACCCGGACCGGGGTCCATGGGACCTGAACCGCGGCACGATCGAGCTGGCGGTGCGGCCGGACTACGCGGACCAGGGCGAGACATCGCACATCCTGGTCGGCCTGGCCGGGCGCGAGTTCAGCTTCCATCTGTACAAGCTGCTCCGGCACGATGGCCTGTGCTTCAACCTCCACGCCGCCGGGCGGGACCATCCGCTGCACGCCCCGCAGGCGCGCTGGTCACCCGGCACCTGGCACCGGGTCAAGGTCTCCTGGGACACCGGCACGGGGCGGATCGCCCTGTCCTTCGACGGGCAGCCGGCGGGTGAGGTGACCCGGCCGATGCCGCGGCTCGGTCCCTGGACCGGCGAGGTGGTTCTGGGCCGGAACACCAACGATACCTGGATCGGTGCCGCGGCCTTCGACCAGGTGACCGTGACCGCCGACGGGCAGGTGGCGATGCGCCTGCCGTTCGACGGTCACGCCACGGACGCCGCGGGCGGCGCGGCCGGTGAGCCGCTGACCGTGATGGCCGCCGGCGAGACGCTGCCGTTGAGTTTCACGCTGCGCGCCGAGCAGCCCTGGCCGAAGTCGGCCGCGCCGTACCTGCGGCTGACCCGAGACGGCAGCCACGTGACCCAGCGTCGGCTGCCGGCGACCGCGCGAGCCGGGTCGCTGGTGGTCACCGACGCACCGCTCCGGCTGCCGGACGAGGCGGAGGGCGGAACGTATCTGGTCTGGGTCGGAGTACCAGGCCTGGCGGCGCCGTGGCGGGAGCTGGCCCGAGTGCGTGTGACGCCGAAACCGGCCGCGCGGAACCTGCTCCGGCGGGACGAGCGCCCGCTGACGGCCACCTTCGACGGCCATCCGCTGACCCGCCTGTGGAGTCACGAGTCGTACGGCGCCGAGGACCCGAGCTGCCGCGCCTCGTTCGACCCGGCCACGGCCACCTTCACGCTGGCGGCCGGCACCGGCTACGACTCCGGCGGCGCGGTGGCGGCCGGCGTCGAGCTGAACGGCCTTACGCGGCTGGGGATCGAGTTACTGGAAACCGACGACGTGGCGCAGCCGCGGCCGGGCCTCTACGTCCGCCGCGAGCGCGGGCCGGAGTCACTCTCCGGCCTGGTCCTGGACTTCGGCTCGGACCGCGGATACCGGCGCCGGGTGGTCTGCGGGCTCGGGGTCCTGACCCGCCGCGCCAGCCCGTTCCCGGACTGGGGCTGGGCCAAGGCCGCGGACCGCGAGCCGCTGACGCTGATCGACCTGACCGGCGGCAAGCTGGGCGAGCCGCGGCGGCTGAGGCTGGACCTGGCGCCCCTGGCCCCGACGGACTGGGACGGCCGGCTGGTGGTCTCCACGGTCTTGCAGCAGTGCTTGCTGACCACCACGCTCCGCGTCCGCATCCTGCCCTCCGCCGAGACGGCGCGGCTACCGGCGGCCGACACGAAGCCGCTGGACCTCAACCCGCTGGTGCGCGTGACGCCGGTGGCGCCGGTGATCGACGGACGGCTGGAGGACTCCTGGCGCGAACTGGCGGCGCTGAGCCCGTTCTACGAGCTGGGCGGCATCCGTCGCGCCGCGCCGGCGACCGTGGCCTATATCGGTCGCGACGCCGAGGCGCTGTACCTGGCGGTCGACTGCCGCGACGCGCAGGTGGTGCCCGGCGATGTCGGCCAGGATGCTCCCACCTGGCGGGCCGACGACGTCGAGGTGTTCGTCCAGCCGGACGGCGCGGACTACTACCAGTTCGCGGTCAACCCGGCCGGCGGGCGGTACGACGGGCGGCGGCTGGACTCGCGCTGGACCGGCGCGTGGACCGCCGCCTGCGCGCGCACCGCCGGCGGCTGGAGCGCCGAGCTGCGGCTGCCGTTCGTCCTGTTTGGCGGTCCGCCGGCGCCCGGAGCGCGCTGGCGCGTGGCCATCGGCCGCAACGACGCCGGCGGCGGCGCGGGTGGCTTGAGCGCCTGGCCGGTCTTCGCCCGGCGCGACTTCCACCTGCCCGAGAGCTTCGCGCCGATGGTCTTCGAGTGACCCGCTACGGGGCCGCCTTGCCGGCCACAGCCTGGTCGAGGAGTTTCTGCACGTCCGGGTTCGGCCCGGTGATGGTCAACGCCTTGCGGAGCACGGCCTCGGCTTCGGCGAACTGGTTGTTGTTGAGCAGGACCTGCCCGTAGTTGACCTGCACGATGGCGTTGCCGGGTTCGAGCTTGGCCGCCTCGGCCGCCGGCGCGAGCGCCTCGGCGTGGCGGCCGTCCTGGCTGAGGGTCAGAGCCAACTCGTTCTGCGCGTCGGCCAGCTTGGCATTGGTGGCCACCGCCTGGCGCAGATACTGCTCGGATTCCGGCAGCCGGCCCATCTTGCGCAGCACGCGACCCAGGTTGGTCAGCACAGTCGGCTCGCCGGACGCCAATTCGAGCGTGCGGCGGTAGGCCAGTTCCGCCGGGGCCGTCCTGCCGGCCGCTTCCAGCGACAAGCCGAGCAGGTTGTGCGCCGCCGGGAGGTGGGGGCTGTCGTCCAACAGCCGGCTGGCGGCCCGGCCGGCCACCGGCCACAGCTGCCGGGCGCCGGTGTCCTGGGCCAGGCTGCCTACCTGCTGCGTCTTGTCGGCGGCGTCCAGCGCCTGTTGGTACAGCGCCTCGGCGTCGTCGGTCTTGCCCTGCCGCCAGGCGGCGTCGCCGGCTCGGGACAGGTAAGCCAGGTTGCCTGGCGCCGCCGCCGCGCACTGGCGGTACATCGCCTCCGCCTCCGGCCAACGGCTCAGAGAGACCGCGAGCTCCCCCGCCCCGCTGGCGTAGTAAGTCGAGTTGGGCGCCAGTTTCGCGGCGGCCAGCAGCTCGGCCAGCGCCTCGTCCCAGCGCTTCTGAGACTTCAGCCAGGTGCCGAGCTCGCAATGGTAGGTGACGTTGCCCGGCTCCAGCTCGACCGCCTTCTTCAGCGCCGGCTCGATCTTGGCGTTCTGGCTGCCCTGCTTCTGCGCCGCCATGCCCAACGCGAACTGCGCCGCGGCCAGGTTCGGATTCGCCGCCACCGCCGCCTCGGCCGCCTGCAGGGCCTCGGCGTGACGGCTCTTGACGAGGTGGGCAAGCGCCTGGCTGGCCAGTTGCTCGGCGGTCGGCTCATCGGCCGCCACGGGCGCCGCCAGCAGGGCGAGCAGCAAACCGACGACGGTCTTCAGCATGGTGTCACTCATGGTCTACAGCCCCAATTGCTTGATGGCCCAATGCGACTCGCGGGTGCAGCCGTGCTCGACGGCCTTGCGCGCCTCGACCAGGGCCTCGTCGCGTCGGCCGAGCCGGAGCAACGACCCAGCCAGGTTGGCGTAGTAGACGGCCACCTTCGGCTCCAGCTCGATGGCCTGGCGGTACAAGTCCACCGTCTCCTCGAACCGCTCCTGGTCGTACAGCACGTTGGCGAGGCGGTTGACCCGCCAACCGGTCGGCGCCTGGTCGACCGCCTGCCGGGCGTAGACCTCGGCCAGGCCCAGCCGGCCGTCCTCGTGCAGGGCATCACCCAGGTTGGCCAGATAGCCCGCGGGCTTGTCGCTCAGCCGCGCGGCCCGGCGGAACTGCTCAGCCGCGGCGTTGGGCCGGCCGAGCGCCAGGAGCGTCTGGCCGAGCAGATTGATGGCGAGGACGTTGCGGTCGTCGAGCGCGACCGACTGTTCGAGCGCGATCGCCGCGGCTTCGTACCGTCCGAGCCGGCGGAGCGTGTCGCCGAGGTTGCCGAGGAGCACCGCGTGGCCGAGCTGGTAGGGCTGGAGTGCCCGACGGACCCAGCACTCCGACTCGGCGAAGCGGCTCGCCCGGTACAGGGCCACCGCCAACTCGTTGCGCAGGGTGGCGTCGTCCGGTTTGGCCTGTTGCGCCGCGCGCGCCTTGGCCACGGCGTCCGAGTCGGTGGCGGCGGACCAGTTCTGCCGGAGCGCGGCCGCGGCGGTCAAGACCGGCTGGCCGGCGGCACCCGACTTCCTCGCCTCGGCTTCGGCCTCGTCCGGCAAGTGCTCACCCAGCAGGGCCCTGGCCAGCGCCAGATGCGCCGCGGGGCCGGGCTCGGCCGCCACCGCCGCGCGCGCCGCCAGCTCGGCCAGCTCGTGCCGGCCGGCCTCCTGAAATTCACTGCCGCGTGCCAGCAGCCAGGTGGCCGGCGGCGGGTCGGCCGGCGGCGCGCACATCTGGCGCCAGAGGTCGTACGCTTCGCGGTACTGTCCAGCGACCAGCAGCGCCTCGGCCAGTCCGGCCCGGCTGTCGGCCGACGGCCGGATTGCCGCCTCGGCCCGGGCCTGGGCCAGCAGTGCCTCGGCATCCTTGGCGTCGGCCGCCAGCCACAGCTTGGCCTGCCGCTCGACCTCGGCCCAGTTGGTCGCCTTGGCATACAGCTCGACCAGCCGCCGGCGGGCGTCGCGGCGCTTGGCGTCCAACGCGAGGCAGTCCTCAAACGCCACCGCGGCTTCGGCGGGCCGCTCCTGAGTGGCCAGGCCGCGGCCGAAATCGTACAGCGCCGCCGGCCGCGCCGCTTCGGGCAGTTGCAGTGCCGTGCGGCGGAGCAGCGGAATCGCCTCGGCGGCCTGGCCGGCCTCGGTCAGCGTCTCGCCCAACAGCGCGGTTGCCGCGGCGTCATCCGGCTTGAGCTTGACCATCTTCCGCGCCGGCTCGACCGCCTCCTTGGCCCGCTCCAGCTCCAGCAGCAGGTCGATCTGCCAGCGCAGCAGCTCCGGATGATCGGGCAGCTTGACCAACGCGGCCCGAACGGCCTGCTCGGCCTCGACCAGGCGGTCGGCCGAGACCAGGGCAAGGACCAGGGCCGTCTGGTACCCGTCCTGCTCCGGCGCCAGTCCGACCGCCTCACGGAAGCTGCGCACCGCGGTGCGGAGGTCGTCGGCTCCCATCGCCTTCTGGCCCGCTTCGTACGCCTTCTCCGCCTCGGTCGCCGCGCCGGCCACCGCCAGCACCAGCCCGACCACCACGCACCATCGCCGCATGCACCTGCTCCGCAAGGGTTTTCCTACGTTGTGGGCATCGGCGCGACGGATGTTAATGACAAACAGGTGACGAAGACCAGTGGCCGCGGGCGGCGAGGCTATGACTGGCCGAGGTAGCTCCCCGGCCCGCGCAGATAGCACTCGACCAGTTCCCCCCACGGTTCGCCGTTCACCCGCAGGTCGAAGGTCACAAGGCGCATCCCGGTCAGTCCGGGCTCGGCGGTGAAATCGAAGCCGAGACCGACGGTGTGTCCGGGCTCGACGGTGGCCGTGCGGGTGGCGGTGTCGCCGCCGAGCCCGTCCGGCAGGCGGGGCGTCACCTCGATCCGCATCGGCTCGGGGTAGGTGTTGGGGATCACCAGCTTGACCGGGTTGGTCTCCCAGACCGGCTGCACGTAGGGCGTGGCGTAACAGAAGTGCGGGCTGTGGTGCCGCTCCAGGTTCCCGTCCGGCGCCAGGTCGCGCATCAGGGCGGAAACGCGGTCCGACCAGTCGACCACCGCCTCGAAGTCGGCGCGGCGGTAGACATACGGCTGGACGTGGCTGGACAGCACCCAGTCGGGCTCCAGGCGCATGACCAGCTCGGCCGATCGGCGCCACAGGGCGGGATGCCCGCCGTTGTAGCCGCACAGCCCGCCGGTGCCGCCCCACTGCTGGGCCGGATAGAAGTTGTCGCCGGCGAACAGCGCCCGATGGCAGTCGATGGTCAGCGCGTAGACGGCATGTTGGTCCGTCTGGCCGGGGAACCAGTACGCGGTCAGCTCGTACTCGTGCCAGCGCACCGGCTGACCCTCGGCCAGCGGCCGGTCGACCTTCGCCGGGTCGTTGTGCAGCCACGGCCGGGCGAACTCGTAGGGCTGCTCCAGCGACGCTACGATCCGCTCCAGCGCCCAGCACTCCAACGGGTGCCTGGTGCGCAGGTCCTCCACCCCCATGACGTGATCGCAGTGCATGTGGCTGACCAGGACCACCTCGATGGGCCGCTCGCCGAACGTCGCCCGGTACAGCTCGTGGAACTCCTCGGGCAGCTTGGTCTGGACATCGACCATGAGAATCGGCCCCTCGTCCGACAGCAGGAAGTACGAGTTGCTCCACACCCAGAGGTGCTCGCTGACCTGCATCAGCTCGCCGCGATGGTGGCGGACCAGCCGTTCGACCGCCGGCCGGCGCGGCATGATGGTGTCCTTGAGATCGGCCAGCTCGCGCAGTCGGTCGATGGTCGCGCAGAAGGCGTCCCAGACGCCCTCCGAGACCACCGGCCCGTGGCTCGGGCAAAGGTGTTGCGCCCGCAGGTTGCGCAACGCGCAGAGGGTGTCGGCGCCCAGCCGCGCCCCACCGCCGGTGTAGTGGTCGTGCTCCAGACAGAACGCTTCGTGGACCTTGCCGCGGGAATGGAGCGCGTCGCCGCAGAAGAGGTAGGACCCGTGCGGGCCGTCGACCCGGAAGGCGAGCTGATGATCGATGTGCCCCGGCGCGGCGAACAGTTCGAGGTCGTACGGCCCCCAGACGATGGTTACCTGCGGCTGGAGGTCGAACGTCGCCTCGGGCATCGGCTGCGGGGGATGGAAGCGGTGCGGATAGGCCAGGTGGCCGGGCGCCAGCCGCCGAAAGTCGTCCCGCTGGTCGGCCGCGACGAACGACTCGGCGGCGGCGGGGAAGCGGAGCGGGATGCCCAGCTCGACCGCTCTGCGCCAGCCCTGACACTGGTCGCGATGCGCGTGGGTGAAAAGGATCCCCTCGACCCGCTGGACGCCGATCTCCCCGAGCCGTTCGAGCGCCTCGCCGCCGCCCAGATCGATCACCATCGCGCGGTCACCGTCACACAGGGCGTAGACCCGGCAGCAATCGTCGTAGACGAAGACGCTCTCGTCGATGGCGGTCCACTGTCCCACGGCCTGCTCCGCGCGCCGACCATAGCGTCCGCCACGACGGGCGTCAAGAGCGCCCGCCGGCGGCGGCCCTTGCTACTTGTTGGGGCAGCGATACAATGATGCTCCGAGAGGGTGGGATGTACGTCATCATTTCCGGCTGCGGCCGGGTCGGCTCGCTGGTGGCCCGGATGCTCTCGGCCGAAGGGCACGACCTGGTCGTGGTGGACAACGACCCCGACAGCTTCGACCGCCTCGGCTCGGGCTTCAACGGTCTCACCGTGCTGGGCTACGAATTCGATGTCGACACGCTCAGGAAGGCCGGGATCGAGCAGGCCGACGTGTTCGTCGCCGCGGGGAACTCGGACAGCGCCAACGTCATGGCGACGTTGATCGCCAAGGAGATGTTCGGCGTCGAGCGCGTCGTGTGCCGGATTTACGAACCGGACCACGAGCACGCCTTCCAGCGGCTGGGCATCCCGACCTTGGCCGCCTCGGCGGTGGCCGCCGCACGGATTCGCAACGAGGTCCTGCCGGGCGGGCTGTGGACCGACGTGGTGCTGGGCAACGGACAGGCCCAGGTGATCCGGCTGCGGCCGACCCGGGGCATCGATCACCGGACCGTCCGCGAGGTCGAGCGCGAGGCGGGCTGCCGCATCACGGCCGTGGTGCGCGGCCGCACGGACGAGACGGTGCTGATTCCCGACGACGAGACGGAGCTGCGCGATCAAGACCTGCTGCTGATCGCGGTCGAGACGGCCAAGCTCGGGGCGGTGCGCGCGCTGTTGGGCTGCTAGAAGGGAGCGGTCGGTGTACGTCCTGGTGGTCGGCGCCGGCAAGGTCGGCCAGCAATTGGTCCGCGCGTTGGGCGAGCACGGGCACGACGTGGCGGTCCTGGAGGAGCGCGGCGACGTCTGCGAGCGGCTCGCGGTCCAGACCCAGGCCCGCGTGGTGTGCGGCGATGCCGCCGACCTCAGCGCGCTCGAGCGCGCCGGCGCCGACCGCGCCCACGTGGTCGTGGCATGCACCGGGTTCGACGAAGAGAATCTGGTCGTCTGCCGGCTGGTCAAGGAGTTCTTCCAGGTGCCCCGGATCGTCGCCCGGGTCAACAACCCGCGCAACGAGCAGGTCTTCGCGGCGTTGGGCATTCCTGAAGCGATCAGCGTCACCAGTTTGATCGCCCATCTGGTCGAGGAGACGGCCACCGTCGGCGAGATGCTCAACGTTCACTACCTGGGGAAAGGCAAGGTCGAGATCATCGAGCTGGAGCTGCCGGCGAGCTCCCGGTTGGTCGGACACTCGGTGGCCACGGCCGCCGCGAACCTCCCGCCGGACTGCTTGTTCGTCTCCATCGTCCGTGGCGACGAGGTGATCGTCCCGCGTGGCGACACCGTCTTCAGGGCCGGGGACACGGTCATGGCCCTGGTGGCCGCGGGCCAGGATCAGCCCGTGCGGCAGGCGCTGCTGCGATGAGCCCGCCCCCCGTCCGGCACGGCCACAAGGCTCTCCGCGAGGCCGCCGCCGGGCTGGCCGTCGAGGTCCTTTACGTGCTCGCCCTGATCGGCGCGGCGCTGCTGCTGGTGGTGCTCGAAAGGGCCATCCTGTAATGCTGCTCCGGCCCCGCCTCGCCGACCTGCGGTGCATCGTCTACTACGTCGGCCGCGTGGTCTACGCCCTCGGCGTGCTGATGCTTATCCCGGCGGCGGTCGGGGCCTGCTACGGCGAGTGGTCGGCGATGGTCGACTTCCTCTTGGGCTGCTCGCTGGCCATCGGCCTGGGCAGTCTGACCAGCCTCATTGGCCCCGGGCACGTCGCCCCCGCGTGGGTCCACGGGATGGTGGTGTCCGCCTCGGCCTGGCTGGTGTGCATGGTGGTCGGCGCGGTACCCAACTTGCTCAGCGGCCACTACGACTGCTATCTGGACGCCTGCTTCGACCTGATGAGCGGGTACACCACCACCGGCCTGGTGCTGATCCGGGACCTCGACCACATCTCGCATACGCTGAACACCTGGCGGCACCTGGTGACCTACGCCGGTGGTCAGGGGATCGTGGTGATCGCCCTGACCTTCCTGATCGCCGGCGGCTCGGGCGCGTTCCGGATGTACGTCGGCGAAGCCAAGGACGAGCGCCTGCGGCCGAACGTGGTCGGCACGGCGCGGGCCATCTGGGCCATCAGCCTGGTCTGGCTGGTGGTCGGCAGCGGCGCGCTGCTGCTCTGCGCGCTGGGCGCCGGCGTGCCCCTCTCGCGGGCCTGGCTCCAGGCGGTGTGGATGTTCATGAGCGCCTGGAGCACCGGCGGCTTCGCGCCGTACTCGCAGAACGCCCTCTACTGGCACAGCCTGTCGTTCGAGATGGTCAACCTGGTCATCTTCGTCGCCGGCTCGTTCAACTTCGCCCTGCACTACGCCCTGTGGACCGGCCGGCGGCGCGAGCTCCTCCGCAACATCGAGATCGTCTCGTTCACCGTGACCGTGCTGGTTCTGTTCGCCGTCGCCTCCAGCGCCATGCTCGCGGCCGGCATGTATACCGATGCTTTGCCCATGCTCCGGGTCGGGTTCTTTCAACTGGTCTCGGCCCACACCACCACCGGCCTGCAGACCGTCTACGGCCCACAGTTCTACGAGCACTGGCCGCTGCTGGCCACGGCGGCGGTGCTGGTGGCGATGCTGGTCGGCGGCAGCGCCGCCTCGACCGCCGGCGGGTTCAAGGGACTCCGGGTGGGCCTGCTCTACCGGGCGCTGATCCAGGACGTGAAACAGCTCTTGGTCCCTGAAGGTGTCCGCACCGGCGCCAGGATTCACCACATCGACGACATCCAGGTGACCGACCGCGCGGTGCGCACCGCGGCGCTGGTGGTGATCGCTTACGTGGCGCTGTTCGCGCTCCTGACCATGGTCGCCTGCGGCTGCGGCTTCCGCCTGGACCATAGTGTGTTCGAGGCGGCCTCGGTGACCGGCAACGTCGGGCTGAGCTGCGGCCTGACCACGCCCGACATGCCGGCGGTGATGAAGCTCGCCGACATCTTCGGGATGTGGGCGGCCCGCTTGGAGTTCGCCGCGGTCAACGTGCTGGCCGCGTTCGCCTGGAGCGCGGCCTTCGGGGTCCGCGGCCGGACCGGCGCGGCGGGGAGCGGGCGATGAGCGCGACCGGTTGCCTGGTCTGGCTGAGCCTGCTCGCCGCTCCGGTGCCGAGCGGCGAGCTGCTCTCCCATACGCACGCCTACGACGGCCGAACGGTGGTCTTCGAGGGTGAGGCGATCCAGGACGTCATGCCCCGGGGCGACCACCTCTGGCTGAACGTCCACGACGGCGCCAACGCCCTCGGGGTGTGGCTGCCGGCGGGGATGCTCCCGCCCGACACGCGGACCGGAGACTACCACCAGACGGGGGATCGACTGCGCGTCACCGCTGTTTTCCGCGCCGCCTGTCCCGAACACGGCGGCGAGGTGGACCTCCACGCCACGGCGGTCGAGCGGATCGGCCCGGCCCGGCCGACGCCCCACCCCATCGCTCCGTCACGAATGCTGCTGCTGGCGTTCTGCCTGCCTCTGGCGCTGCTCCTGTCGACGACGGCGGCCCGGCTCGATCGCCGGCGGCGGGCGGGCGGCGCGGCGCCGCCCGCGGTTCCGGCCGAGCCGTAGCGAGGAACTCCTGGTCCGGACCTGGCGGCGGTGTGGCCGGCGGCCTTGCCGCCCGGACCGGAGCGACGGCTCGCCCGAAGCACGCCTGTGCCGGTTACGGAGGCCACGGATTCGGGGTATGCTATGGGCATGCGCGAGACAACCACGACCAGCGGCAGCGAGGCGGTGCTGTCCAGGCTGACGGCCATCGAGGAACGCCTGACGCGCATCGAGGAATTGCTGGGGGCGCCGGAGCGCGACTAAGACGGCCCGGAGATGGTGGCTGCCGCAGGACAGCTTTGCGAGGAGGGTCTGGCCGAGCCACGGTCGATGAGCTGGGACGAGCACCAGCGCACTCGCGGCGTGGGATGAGCGAACTGGCCGAGCTGGGGAGCGAGTCATGGGACGATGGTTGGTGGCGCTGAGCCTGGTGGCCACCGCCGCCTGGGCCGGCGAATGGCCGCGGACGTTGACTTGTTACCTCGGCGCCACGCCGACCCTGGACGGGGTGATCGCCGACGGCGAGTGGGCCGACGCCACGCCCATCACCGGCGTGAAGGACTGGACGCCGCAGTTCAGCCCGACCACCGACGACGCCGACCTGTCGCTGCGCGGGTGGGTCAAGCACGACGGCGGGCGGCTCTGGTTCGCCTTCGACATCACCGACGACATCCTCTACGGGATCGACACCGAGCGCTGGCTGCCGCCGCAGAACGCCAAGGCGCACGAGCTGACCCGCGAGGGCTACCCCTGGTTCGGCGACGAGATGGAGATCCTGATCAACGCCCGGTACGAGTGGAGCACCGAGGACAAGCAGAACTGCGCCGGCGACGGGTCGAGCTGGCAGATGGTCTGCAACCTGACCAAATCGCGGCTGGGCGGCATCGGCGTCGGCGGGTTGATGGAGGGCGAGCCACGCAGCCAGGAATCGGCCTGGAACAACTACCAGAAGTGGATCCAGGACCGGTCGATGGAAGCCGTGGCTCGGGTCAAGCCGGGCGGCAAGGGGTACGTGATCGAGTGGTGCATCAAGCCCGATCCCTGCCTGGAGGTGAAACCCGGCGTGTTCTGGAGCCCGGCCCTGGGGACGGTCAAGATGGGTCTCAACATCGCCCTGGGCGACCTGGACCGGTTCGCGGACGGGGAGGGCAATTGGGGCCACTTCCACCACGAAGACTGGTGGACCGGCGAGGCGAACAAACGCACTTGGCTGAAGCAGTTCGGCACGCTGATCGTCGAGCCGGGCCCGCGGCCCGGCGGGTGAGCGGCTACTTCGGCAGGACGCAGTCCTTCGTTTCCACTCGGGCGCCGGGGTCGGACTTCACGCTCCCAGCGCGGTTGTCCAGGATCTCGCACGCCTCCAAGGTGATCCGCGACGTCCCGTCGGCCCGCACGCCGTAATCGTTGCCGCCCTTGATCTTGCACCTCGCGACGTTGACCACCGCCGTGTCGCCGCTGCAGATGCCGAGGAAGCCGCTGCCGAGGATCTCGCAGTCGGTCAGCGTCACTTGGACGCGGTGAATGATCCACACACCGGTGCCGCGATTGCCCTCGAGCAGGCACTTGGACGCGGTCAGCGAGCCGCGATCACCCACGCCGCCGATGCCGTCGTGGTTCTCCTTGATCTCGCAGCCGGTGAGCTCGGCGTCGCTCCAGTCCACGTGGAGGCCGCGCCCGTTATTGTTGAACTTGCTGTCGGTGAAGCGCCCGGTGCTCTTGTCCCCCAGCCACACCCCCGTGAAACGGTTGTTCCGAACGGTGCAGCGCTCCATCTCCAGCCTGGCCCGCCAGACAGCCAACCCATCGCCGCCGTTGTTGAGGATGATGCAGTCGACAAAGGTCGCACTCGAGTCGGAGCAGTCCATCGCCCGGTCGGTGTTGCCGAACATGGCGCAATGTTCGGCCGTCACCCTGGCCCCCTGCTCGACCTTGAGCCCCGACTCCCGTGAGCCCGTCACGGTGCAGTCCTTCAGCTTCACCTGAGTCGCGGCGTAGCTGACCAGCAAGGTCGGCTTGCCGCCGACCAGGTCGCAGCCGACCAGCTCGATCTCGCCGCGCCGCGCGTTGACCGCCGGGAAGACCTCCGTTCCGGGCGACGGGCGTTGCAGAATCGTCAGCCCGCCCACCGCCGCCGCGGCGCACTCGAACTTCAGCGCCGAATCCTCGCGCGAGGTCAGAATCACCGTGTCCGCCGGCCCGTCGGCCTGGATAGTGATGGCCTTCTTGATGGTCAGACTCTCCACGTACACGCCCGGCCGGACCAGGATCCGGCCACCGTCCTTGACCCGCTTCAGGGCGTCGCCAATCTTCCGGTAGTGCCCGTCCCCCGCCGCCGCCACCACCAGCGTGTCGCCGGTCGGCTCGCCCAACGACCCCGGCCCGGCCGCGCTCTCGCCGGGCCGGTCCAGGATGTACACGTCCTCCTGCTTCCGCACCCTCAGCCGGTAGGCCGCGGTCAGCACCGTCAACGCCTTGCCCAGCGGCTGGCCCTCCAGTCGCCCGGACACCGGCAACCCACCATCGATCCCCTCGCCGAGAACGATCTGCGCCCCCGTCTGGTCCGCCAGCTCCGCCACCAACTGCGCCAGCGGCTCGTTCTTCGCGGTGATGGTGATCAACGGCTCCACCGGCTTGATCAAGACCAGCATCCCATCGGCCCCCGGCCCCAGGAGCCGTGGCCGTTGCAGCTTCCCCGCGCGGGCCGCCCACTGCTGCACCGACTGCGCCACGTACTCCGACAGCCGTCCCAGGTAGACCCGGCCATCTCCGTCCGCCGCCGAGCCGCGGCAGCCGTCCAGCAGGCAGGCCGTGAACGCGCCGTGCCCTCGGTTGACGTCCTCCCACGCCCGCTGCCCCGCGTCGCAGGCCAGCAGCGTCGCCATGGTCGGCGGCCTGACGCCTTCGCCCACCTTGACCTTCGGCCGCAGGCCGCGCGACAGACCCTCGGTCAGCGCCGCGTCGGCGTCCGCCCGGCCCGAGTTCGGGTCGTTCCGGCAGGTATCCAGCAGGAACAGCATCTCCCCCGCCTGCACACCCTCCAACGCTCGCTCGATCAGCCCGAACGGCAGCGCGGTGTCCGACAGCAGGCTGCGCCTCGAATCCACCGGCAGCAGGTACCGCTCGCCGCCTTCCTCGACCCCGTGCCCGGCGAAGAAGAAGATGAATCGGTCATTGGCCCCGGCCCGCTCCAGGATCCGTTCCAGCGCGCTGAGGATGCTGCTCCGCGTCGCCCGCCCGGCCAGGTCGGTGGCGTCGCTGGTCAATAGCACCAGGTTGTCCCGCGGCACGCCCGACGCCCGAAACAAGGCCGCCACCGACTTCGCATCGGCCACGGCATACCTCAACGGGCTGATCCGTTGATCGTCGTACCGCTCCACCCCGGCGCACAACACGTACGTGTCCGCCCGGGCGAGAGAACAACTCAGGACGAACGCGAAGGCGATCCGGCGCATCATCTCCCTGCTCCCCAACTGCTCTGAACGTCGTCGGCCGGGGCTCCATTCCGAACCGGTCGAGCCTGACGGCGAGTCGCCCCTGCCTCTGGACCGTGAATACCACATTGCGACCCCAAGAACAAGGGGTGGAGCCTCACAGGACACCAGGCGAGTCGGTCCCGCGACGTTGTACCCGAAGCCCTCCTGCGCTATGCTCTGCGGCGCGGGAGGAGGTAGTCCCATGGACGTCTTCGAGGCAATCAAGGAACGGCACAGCTACCGGGGTGGGTTCAAGCGGGAGCCGATCCCTGCCGAGCATCTCAGGCAGATCGTCCAGGCGGGGCTGATGGCGCCGTCGGGCAAGAACATGCAGACCACGCAGTTCGTGATCGTCGACCACCAGGACCTGCTCTGCCGGATCGGGGAGATCTGCCCGACCAGCAAGGCGATCATGGAGATGCAGGCGATGGTCGCCTGCATCGTGGACCGGGACCCCGAGCCGGTCTTCGCGGGTCTGTCGTTCCAGACCGAGGACTGCTGCGCGGCGGTCGAGAACATGTTGCTGGCCGTCACCGCCCTGGGCTATCGGACCGTGTGGACCGACGGCGCGCTGCGAATGGAGGGCCGGGCCGAGGCCATCGGCGCGCTGTTGGGCGTGCCGGAGAACAAGGTCATCCGCATCATCCTGCCCATCGGCAAGCCCAGCGAGGAGGTCGAGCGGCGCGAGAAGCTGCCGTTTGAGCAGCGTGCCTGGTTCAACCGTTACGGCGGATGACCGGCTCGGGCGTCAGGGCGCGGAGCCAGGCCCGCGGCGAACGGCCCTCGACGCGCTTGAACGCCTTCGACAGGTGGAACGGGTCGGCGAACCCGAGCTGGGTGGCGATGGCCTTCAGCGGCTGGCCCTTCAGCAGCAGCGCCTTGGCCTGCTCGATGCGCATCCGCTGCCGGGCCGCCATGGGCGAGGCGCCGGTCTCGGCGCGGTAGCGGTGGGCCAGGCCGGACGGGCTGAGGTGCAACTGCGCGGCGAGATCGGCCACCGTCACCGGCTCGGCCAGGTGCGCCGCCAGGTAGGCGTCGACCCGCCGCGCCAGGTCGGACCCGCCCGGCGCCGGGGCCACCCGCCAGGTCGGCCGGGCGACCTCCTCGACCTCGGCCAACACCGCCAGCACCTCGCACAAGACCGTCTGCGCCGACCAGAACCCGGCCCGGCCGCCGCCCCGGCCGAGCCGTGCGGCGCGGAGCAGGAGCGCTTCGAGGAGGCCATCAGGGTCCAGCACCCGCGCCCACCCGTCAACCTCGGTCAGCGTGGTCAGGCCGGCCTGGTCGCCGCCGGTGAACAGCACCCAGGCGCTGTGCCGCGGCCCGGTCAGCGCGCTGGTGTCCTCCCAGTAGGGCGTGCCCGGCGCGTACAGGTGCGCCGCCCTCGCCGGCCGCCGCCACCACTCGGCTCGGGTGGAGCCGACTTGCACGGCGCCGTAGTCGCGCAGCTCGTAGTCCAGCACCCATAGCACTTGCCGGCAGGCGACCCGCTTGCCGGGTGCCTGACCGGCGATCTCCATGGCCGAGACCACCGCCGGAGCAATCCCTTCAGGCGGAGTCCAGTTGCACGCCGCCACGGTCACCTCACCGCGCTCCTCGGCCATCGTCGTCTCCGTGCAGAATCATACATGTTTTCGGCAATCCGGGCCATTGAGATGGGCCTTCGCCGGAGCGTATCGTGGACGGTGCCGGAGGGAGGCAGTCATGGGCGAGACGATGGTGGCGACGGAACTGGCGATCAACGGCGGGCCGAAGGCCGTGGAGCGGATCGCCGGGCGCGGGGAGCCGAAGGTCGGCGTGGCCGAGCTGCTCTCCATTGCCGAGCGGTTCGGCTTCTCGGACCAGGCCCTGGCGCGGCTGTCCACGGCGGTCAGCGACGACGACCTGCCGGTGGGCGGGCCGCACCTGGGCCGGTACTACGGCAGCGCCAAGCCGTCCATGGGCGAGCGGTTCGAGGCAGCGGCGAGGGAGCTGTTCGACGTCAAGCACGCCTACGCGGTGTGCAACGGCACCTCGGCGCTGCACGCGGCGATGGTCGCCGTGGGCGCCGGGCCGGGCACGGAGGTCATCTGCCCCGCCACCGGCTTCCTGGCGACCAGCATGGCGGCGGCGCTGACCGGCGCGACCCCGGTCTTCTGCGACGTCGACGAATCGCTGCAGATGGACCCGAACCGGTTGGAGCCGCTGCTCACCGAGCGCACCGTGGCGGTGGTGCCGACCCATCACTGGGGCTTCGTGGCCGACCTGGCGCCGATCGTGGCCATCGCCCGCGGGCACGGGGTGAAGGTGGTCGAGGACTGTGCCCAGGCGCCCGGCGCGACCTACCGCGGCCAGCGGGTGGGCACCGTCGGCGATCTCGGCTGCTTCAGCATCTCGGCCTACAAGATCATCGGCGGCGGCGAGGGCGGGATGGTCGTCACCAACGACGACCGGCTGTTCGACCGCGTCTGCCAGGCGGCCGAGGGCGGCGGCCTGTGGCGGCCGGACCGGTTCGGGCCGGAGCGCTACCCCGGCGAGCTGTTCGTCGGCGCCAACTACCGCATGTCCGAGCTGGAGTCCGCCGTCAACGTGGTGCAGATGGCCAAGCTGGACGGCGTGGTCGGGCGGTACCGGGCGGTCTGGCGGCGGATTCGCGAGCAGCTTGGGCGGTACCGGGAGGTGGTCTGGCAGAAGAGCAACGACCCGGACGGCGACATCGGCTACCGGCTGCGCTGCTTCCCGGCCGACCACGACCTGGGCGCGCGGCTGACGGCGGCGCTGCGGGCCGAGGGCATCGGCGCCGGGTACCGCGGGCCGGAGGGGCACCCGGACTGGCACGTCTTCTGCGACATGTTCCCGCTGTTCGCCGAGCACGCCGACCGCTGCCGCCGCGAGCTCTGCCCGGTGGCGGCCGATCTCTACAACCGCAGCCTGGGCATCGGGCTCGATCAGTGGTGGACGCCGGAAGACTGCGACGCCGTGGCCGGCGGGATCAACAAGGTCATGAGCGCGCTATGCACCCGGGCGTGACGGCGCCTCAGCCGTCATAGAGGCGCAGGGACGGTAGCGAGCCGCCGGGCAGCACCAGCCGGCCGTCGGGCACACCGGCGACGGTCACGCTGCCCGGCGCCGCACCGGCCCTGACCACCACCCCGGTCGAGGCCCCGGTCAGCTCGGCCACCTGGGTCTTGGTCAAGCCGGCCAGCACCGCCCGCCACTTGCCGTCGTTGCGGATCGTCAAGGTCCGCGCCGCCGGATCGCCCGGCTCGACCACCAAGCCCTCAATCGCCAACTCGTCCACCTTCAGGGCCAGGTCGATCAGCGAGTCGCAGCCGGGCGTGACCCGAGTCTTGCGCAGCCGGCAGTCGCGGACGGTCACGTCGCGGATGGCCCCCGAACCGGCCGGGAAGCGCCACTCGTTGAGGTTGAGTCCCAGCATCCGGCACCCGCCGCGCAGGCCGGAGATGCGAATTCGCTCGATGGGCTGGTCGACGCTGAGGAGCCGGACGAAGGTGTAGGCATCCTCGGCATCTATGTCCGCGACGGTGATGTCGGTGATGGGCCCCCGCCTCATCCCGAGGTTGAGCACCCGCTCCACGTCGTCGTCGGCATTCAGCGCGACCATGTCGTCGTTGGGCGTCAGCGGCGTCACCGCCCGGATGCCACGCACTTCGCCGCGATGGCAGTAGCCGCCAAGGTGGACGCCGTCCTGGTTGGGCCGGATCACCTGATGGTCGAGCAAAATGTTGGCAATCCTGAAATCCGTGACCTCGCCGAGCCGTATGGAGAATGACTCGGGATCGCGCACGGTCAGGTCGCTGACCGTCAGCCCGCGGACGCGGACGAAGTTGATGGCCACGCCGGTGTAGCCGTCCAGATCACCGTCCTCACCGCGCGGGTTGGCGGCGGCGTGGCCGTCCCACACCCCGCCCGAGAGGTGGATGTCATGGTTGCCGTTGCCGCGGTTGCGGTTGGTGATCAGGAAGGTGCGGGCGTGGCGGCCGGCGCCTTCGGCCAGCCGCATGATGGCCTCCGGAGCGGCCAACACGCGGGTCTGCGAGCCGATCAGGAGCGTCTGGCCGAGCCGGTACTCACCGGCGGGGATGGTCACCTCGCCGCCCTGGTCCAAGGCCGCCTGGATGGCGGGAGCGTCATCCTGCCGGCCGTCGCCGGCCGCGCCGAACTGTTTGACATTGGCCATGGTCGTCTCCTGGTCGCGCCGCGCGGCTGGTTCACCGCCGCCGGGCGGGACCCTCGCGCGGCCGGTCGGAGAGGAGTCCGGCCGGCTGACGCCAAGCACAGCATCTGCCGGGGAGGAGCCCCATGGGTGAAGCGGAGTCGGACCCGCGACCGCGGCTGAGGATCGTCACCCGCCGCCGATTCCTGGCGCTGACCGGCCTCGCCGCCGGCGCGCTGGCCGCCGGCGTGACGGTCGTCAGCCGTCGCCGAGAGCTGCCGTGGTCGGGCGTGCCGGTGCGCAATCCCGCCTACCGGCCGGTACCGGGCGATACGCCGGGCCACGTCGTGTGGTACTGCCAACTCTCACCGGACCGTTACCGTGCCTTCGAGCTGAATCCGTCCGGCGCCCGCATCCTGGCCCGGTGCGCCGCCCACGAACAGCGCGACGAGGGTCCCTCGATCCGCGACGTCGCCGACGGCTTGCCCTCGGTTTCCGACGACGAGGTGCGCGAGTTCGTCGCCACGCTCCGCGCCTCCGGCCTGGTCTCGCTGGCCGGCGACCGGCGGATCGCCTACTTCATGCGTCAGGAGGCGGTCTGATGGCCGCCGAGTACCGGCTGACGGCCGAGGTGTTCGTCATTCCGCACGAGTCGAGCTTCCTGCTCTACGCTCCGCTGAAGGGTGTGGTGGCCGAAGTCAACCGCGCCACGGCGCTGCTGCTGCGCGACCTGCAACGGGGGGACCTCCGCGAGGCGAGCGAGGCCGAGGCGGAAGTGCTCGCGCCGCTGATCGAGGTCGGCGTGGTCAACGGCCCGCCCGACCCGCGGCTGACCGTCCACCAGGAGGGCGCCTTCCAGCCGCTGCACGTGACCCTGTTTGTGACCGACGCCTGCAACCTGCGCTGCCTCTACTGCTATGCCAACGGCGGCGACAATCCCAAGCCGAGCCTGATTCCGGCCGAGGCAGCCCGAGCCGGGATCGACCTGGTCGCCGCCAACGCCCTGGCGGCCGGGCGCCCGTTGTTTTCGGTCGGGTTCCACGGCGCCGGCGAGCCGACGGTGGGCTGGCGGCGGTATACCGAGTTGGTCGACTACGCCCACCGCCGGGCGGACGAGCTGGGGCTGGGAGTCTCGGTCACCACCTGCACCAACGCGGTCATGTCGGCCGACCACGCACGCTGGGTGACCAAGCACACCCACGCCGCCACGGTCTCGCTGGACGGGTATGCCGAGCTGCACGACCGCCATCGGCCGAAGGTCAACGGCAGCGGATCGTTCGCGGACGTCGCCCGGACGCTGCGCATCTTCGACGAGGCGGGCTTCTTCTACGGCCTCCGGGCCACCATCACCGAGCACAACGTCGGACACATGGCCGAGATGGTCGAGTACCTGACCGACGCGTTCAATCCCGGCGACCTGCAATTCGACCCGCTGCTGGTCAGCGGCCGGTGCCACCTCACCGGCATCCGGCCGCCGGACGACGAGGGCTATGTGCGCGAGTTCATCCGCGCCTACGAGACGGCCCGGCGGCGCAACCGGATGCTGGGCTTCTCGTGCTTGTCGTTCACGGCCCTCAAGTCGTTCTACTGCTGCGCCGTGTCCGACGGCTTCACCGTCACCCACGACGGCTGGGTGACGGCCTGCTTCGAGGCCTGCGGTCCCGACCGCCCGTTCGGCGACCTGTTCGTCTACGGCCGGTACGACCAGGACCGGCACGCGTTCGACCTCGATCTGGACAAGCTGCGCCGGCTGCAGGGCCGGCACGTCTACAACCTGCCGCACTGCGAGCAGTGCTTCTGCAAGTACATGTGCGGCGGCGACTGCCCGATGTATTCGCTGAAACAGGGCCTCGGCCTGGACCGCGGCGCGCGGTGCGCGCTAACTCAAGCAGTGGCCCGCCACCGGCTGGCGACCGTCGCCCGCGAGGGCCGGCCGCAGGCGGTGGTCCGCCGTCTGGAGGAAGCTCATGCCTGACGACCGGCCGGACTACTCGTTGGAGACGGTCACCGGCGAGCGGGGCGAGGAGAAGCCCGAGCTGGTGCTGGTGCGGCACTTTCAGGTCCGCGAGGCGGAGTACATGAAGCCGCCACTGGCCGAGCAGTTGCTCGAGCCGGACGGGACCGTGGCGGCGACGGTCACCAGTGGCGAGGTGGCCGGCGGCGAAGGCGCCTGCACCTGCAACGCGGTGTGCAGTTGCGTGCCGGTCAGCACCTGCTCGTGCAACACGGTCTGCACCTGCAACACGGTCAGTTCGACCCACAAGGGCGAGACCGGGCCGAGCGACGTGCGCGCCGGCGGCGGCGGGGGCGGCGGGGGCGGCGGGGGCGGCTACTACGCGCCCTGTTTCTGACGGGAGGTGCGGGATGGTCGGGCTTCGGATACGGCAGAGGCATAGGTCGCATCGGACCCATTTGACCTATGCCGTTCACGCGCTGGCCCTCCTCTTGCTCCTGTACGCCGGTCGGGCGACAGCCGCGGAGAGCAGCGGGCAGTTGATCGCGCGGGGCAACGCGGCCTACCGTCAACTCGCCTTCGCCGCCGCCGTCGAGCAGTACGACGCGGCGATCAAGAAGAACGCCAAGATCGCCGTGCCGCACAGCAACCGGGCCTTGGCGTTGCACAAACTGGGCCGGCTGGATGAGGCGCTGGCCGCCGTGGACAAGGCCCTCGCGCTGGACCCCAAGCCCGCCGCGTTCCACCTCAACCGGGGCAAGATCCTGGCCTCGATGGCCCGCTACGAGGACGCGCTGGCGGCCTTCGAGCAGGCGCTTCAGCGCGACGCCGACCTGTCCGAGGCGGTCTACAACCAAGCCTGGGTGATCCACGAGCTGGGCCGCACCGCCGACGCCGCCAAGATCTGCGAACGGCTGCTGGCGATGCGCCGGCGGCCGGCCGCGACCAAGATGCTGTGTGGCGTGATCACCGCGCCGCGATTGGACCTGGGCAAGCTGGCGGCGGCGTTGGTGGACCCCGACGACCTGCCGGTCACCTGGCGCTGGTTGATCGACGTCAACCGGTCGTTGACCACGGGCGGCGTGTCCGACCTGTCGGAAGAGCAGTTGATGACCCTCCGCGAGGGCCTCCGGCTGCTCTCCTGCGAGCAGCTCGAGGCCGCGCGCGCGAAGCTGCGGGAGCTGGTCGACCAGACCTGCGTCGCCGGGTGGCTGATGGCCATGAGCTACCTGGTCGAGGGCCAGTCCGGAGACGCTTGGCTCACCCGCGGCACCAGTCTGATGCCCTGGATCGCGCTGCCGGCGGCGCCGGGCACGACCGAGCTGGTGGTCGATGGCGAGCTGGCCGGCCTGGCGCCCTGCACCCGGCGCGTGATGCCGGGGCTGCACGAGGTCGAGGTGGTCCGTTCCAGCCCGCGGGCCGAGCTTGGCGCCGCCACCCTGATCGTCCGGCCGCGCCGCCCGGTGCTCTTGCGGCTGGAGGCACTGCGCCCGGTGTCGGAGATCGACGGCATGGCCTTCTTCCCCGCCGGCAGCTACACCATGGGCAGCGCTCGGGGCCGGCCGGATCAGCAGCCGGCGCACCAGGTCAGCGTGAGAGCCTTCTGGCTGGACCGGACCGAGGTCGACAACGGCGCCTACGCGGGGTTCCTGGCGGCCTTGGCGGCCAACGGTCAGGACGACCAGCCGTGGCGGCACCCGCGCCAGCCGGCCGGCAAGTCGCACCTGCCCGACGGCTGGAAGGCCGGCGTGCCGGAGGCCGACCTGCCGGTGACCGGGATCGATTGGTTCGACGCCTGGGCCTTCGCCCGGTGGGCCGGCAAGCGGTTGCCCACCGAGGCCGAGTGGGAGTACGCCGCCGGCGGCGGCCGGCGCGCCTTCCCCTGGGGCGACCATTCCGTCTACTACCGTGGCCAGCACCACGCCAACTGGGCGCCGCGGCCGCCACAGGCCGACGGTCATCACGGCGCCGCGCCGGTAACCGACTTCCCACAGGGCGCCACGCCGGAGGGGGTGCTGAACCTGGCCGGCAACGTCTGGGAGTGGGTGGCCGACACCTACGACGCGCAGTACTACCGCTACTCACCCGCCCTGGCGCCGACCGGCCCTCCGTTCGGCACCTGGAAGTGTCTCCGCGGCGGCGGCTTCGCGACCGCCGACGCCGACCTCATCCGGGTCACCGCCCGTTGGGGCCGCGGCCTGGCCTACCGCGATCCGAGCGTCGGCTTCCGCTGCGCCGCCGAGCCCCGCTAACCTGGGGACGGAGCCCTTTTTCATTGTACGTTGCCATACATGATTGCGAACGATAAAAAAGGGCTCCGTCCCCAGTTAGAGCGACTCCAGGGCGGCGAGGAGTTCCTGGCGGACTTGGTCGGCTATGGTCCGGTCCTTGGCGTCGCGCCACCAGACCTTGTCCGCACCGGACGCGCCGAACACCCGGTCGGTGGCAGTCGCCAGGAGTCTGCGCGCCGCCTCGACCGCCGGGCTGCTCGACTTGGTTGCGGCCAGCTTGTCGCGCAGCATGACCAGGTACTCGTGGTCGTAGAGCCCCTCGCGGATCGCTTCCATGGCCTTGGCCGTGAGCACGCTGTCGGCGGTCAGGAACTCCGGCGCGTAGTTGCTGCCGGGGGAGCCGTACTCGTTCCAGGGCGAGCCCCGGCCGTTGTCGCCGAACGACCAATAGCCGGATACGGTCGCCCCGTAGCGGAAGCAGTCCCAGGCCTGGAGGCGGTGGTAGGAGTAGGGATCCATCTGGTGGACCGGGCCCCACGCGCTGTAGAAGGCTAGCGTCTTGCCCGCTTGACGAAGCGGCAGATAGACCGACTCGAAGGCCGGCCGGTCGGTCACCCAGTTCGGCCGGTGCGGGCAGATCATGTCCAGCGCCTGGAGGTAGTCGGGCGGCGCGGTGTCCGGCTTGGTGTAGAACGGATCGCCGAAGATGCCCAGGTCCGGCGCGGCGGCCTTGATCACCGTCGAATAACTCAGCGTGCGGGTCGCCTGCTCGGCGGTCATCGGCTCGTCGACCAGGAGGAGCAGCAGCCGGCCGGGCCGGACGCCCTTCTCCGCGGCGTGAGCAGCCCAGAAGCGCGCCCACTCACTCAGCCTGAGCCGCGCCGCGGCGGTGTCGGGCAACGGCGCGGCGTAGGGCCAGTAGACACAGTAGTACCGGGCCTCGGGCCAGCGCGCGAGCCAGGCATCGAACCGCGCGGTGTCGGGCGGCTTGGTCATCTTGCCGTCGGCGGCATGCTCGCCGAACGGCATGGCCGACTGTGAGGCCCAGGTCACGGTGACGTGGTACCGCCGCAGGAAGGTAACCAGCGCGTCGAGATTGTCGTCGGTCACGCCGCGGCCCGGGCCGTCGGTGTAGTCCCAGCCACCCAGCGACAGGGACAACTCCTTCGGCATCTCCAACCGGCTGACGTGGACCTTGATGGGCACCCGGCCGACGGCCCGGCCGGCGCTGCTCAGCTCGACCGCGCCTTGGTAGTCGCCGTGAGTCCAGGTCATGGCCTCGAGGCCAAGCCAGACTTGGCGGGTCAGGCCGGACGGCACCGTGACCCGCCAGCCGCGGTCGGTCCGCTCGGCCTCGGGCAGGGCCGAGCAGGTCGCCCCGCCACCGGCCACGCCGGTCCAGGGCACCTCGCAGACGGACAGCCCCGGCGGGTGTGGCGTGCCGGGCAGGCCGGTCAGGACCAACTCCACCGTCCGCTCCTCCGCGCCCGAATTGGTCAGGTTGAAGGTGCCCGCCCGGACCTCACCGCGCATCAGCCGGAGGTCGAGCTCGGCCGAGTCGGACCCGGGCGGATCGGTCGGCTGCATTCGGTCGTAGCGCGGGTTGGCCCACAGCCGCAGCTCCGGCTGGCCGGCCCGGCGCCACAGCTCGGCCTGGACGCCGAACACCTTGGCGTGACCCGGGGTCAGCGGCAGCACGGCGCGGTCCGAGGGGGTGAAGCTGCGCCAGGCCGGGTCGGCGGCGGCCTCGTCCAACGCGGCCAGGAGCCGGTTCCGGTCCGCCTTCGGCAGCTCCGCGGCGCGCACGCGCTCGGCCACCACGGCCCGATCGGCGGTGATCTGCCGCCACACGCCGGCCGGCGCCAGGCTGGCGGTGAAGGCCTGTTGGACGTCGTCCAACGGCTTCCCGGGCGGGTCGACCAGGAGCAGCTCCGGCCCGCCGGCGAAAACCTCGAGCTCATCGCCGAAGAAGTAGTTGCCGACCGGCTTGACCATCAACTTGACGTACCGCCCGTGGGTCTTCAGCCCCTCGGCGCGGTAGTCATGGATGGCGTAGCCGGTGGCCGGTGGCAGGGCGGTGGCAAGTTGGATCAGGTCGCCCAGGTCGTACCACTGCCGGTTGTCGAGGGAGACCAGCAGGCGGATGGCCACCGGCCACTCGACGTTCCCCGGCGCGGCCGCGGTGCCGTAGCTGACCCCGGCAATCGGCTGGTCCTGCCCCAGATCGACGGTGATGGTCACCAACCGCTTCTGTTCCCAGCCCACGGTGCTCTGCTGCATCCAGAAGAAACCCTTGGTGCGGGTGCCGTCGGTGAGCTGGACCGCGTCGTCGGGGTCGGTGCAGAGCCGGTAGCTCGGCGCCGGGTCGAGGACGTACGGCTTGCCCAGGGCCAGGTTGACCGGCTCGGCGCGGACCGTGAAGACGGCGGTCAGGGCGAACAAGAGCGAGGCGCTGGTCATGGTCTGCTCCAGGCGGGTCGCTCAGGTGAGCGAGTAGCTCCGCCACTCGGCCAGGTGCGGCTGACCATCGGCGACGGCGAAGGTGCCGGCCACGGGATCGGCCAGATAGGCGCTGTAGGTGCCGCAGGCCTGGTCGTCCAGGACCCGGCAGACGGCCCCTTCCCCTTCGGGATCGGTCAGGATCGACCGCGCCTCGGCCGCCGGGTCGGCGAAGGTCCGGCCGGCCAGACGCTGGTTGAGCCGCCGCTCGCGCGCGTACGAGTTGTCCGAGCCCTCGCGCGCCTGGACAGCCAGCAGCCCGGCATCGCGGTAATGGTTGGTGTGGTGCAGGCTGCCGCTGGAGTCGACCACCGCGTACCGGGTGCCGGCCCGCTCGAAGGTCACCGCCTGGCCCAATCGGTCACACAGGCAGCCGCAGATGCCCTTGCCCACCAACGGCTGGCGCAGCCAGGACTTCAGCGCCCCGGTGACCGTCGCCTCGTGCTTCAGCAACGGGTACAGCGCCTGGTGCTGGGGCAGGGCCTCGAGCACCGGCGGATCGGTGATCACGGGGCCGGAGTTGATCCCGGCGCACAGCCCGTCGCCGTTCATCCCGGCCACGGCCCAGATGGTCCCGACCAGGCCGGACACCACCGCCCGGCGGCCCTGCTCGTCGCGCAGCTCGTTGATCAGTTGGTACTCGCCTTCCAGCCGGCCGACGTCCTGGGTCTTGCCCAGCACGCAGCGCCCGTCCTCGCCGCGGACGACGAAGGTGGTGCAGGCCTGCGGGACGGGCAGGAAGCTGAGCGAGTTGCGGATGGTGTGACAGACGATCTGCTCGTACTCCAGCGCCGCGCCTTCGGCGATGCCGGCCATCTCCTCGTGCGCGTCGAGATGGTGCTCGCGCAGCCAGTGCTCGACCCGCCAGCCGTCCTCGGGCAGCTGCCGAAGGCGGTGAGGCAGGCGCGGATGTCGTCGCCCAGCGTCTCGCCGTGCTGCCGGCCGCGCTCGCGAGCGGTGCCACAGGTGGCGATGAATCTCACGTCGGATCTCCGGATGCTTCGGTCTGGTCGAGGTTCAGCCCGCGCCGTTCCGGCGGGCTGGGCAGCTCGCCCTGCTGGTACCCGACGGTGGGGATGGGGCCCTCGTAGAGCAGCCACTCGACGCCGGCCTCGTCGAGGAATTGGAGCGGCATCTGGTCGCGGTAGAGCCGGGCGAAGACGACCCGCCGGCAGCCGCATTGGATGAGCAGCTTGGCACACATCAGGCAGGGGCTGTAGCCGGACAGGTAAGCGGTGCAGCCGGTCAGATCGACCCCGTACCGGGCGGCGTAGGCCACCGCGTTCTGCTCGGCGTGGGCGGTCTCGGCGCAGCCGCCGTCGGCGGTCTTGCGGCAGCGGTCCACGCCCAGGCAGTCCGGATTGCCGCCCACCGGCCCGTTGTATCCGGTGGCCAGGACCCGCTTGTCGCGGACCAGGACGCAGCCCACCTGTCCGCGCTCGCAGGTCGCCCGCGAGGCGGCCAGCACGGCCATGCCCATGAAGTAGCTGTCCCAGCTCGGTTTGACCTTCGCCTCGGTGCTCAAGCCTGCTCCTTGCCGCGCTCGTGGTCGCGCAGCGCGTCGAGTTGCTCCTCGACCTTCCAGAACGCCGCGGCCAGGGCCTCCATCCGCTCCGGGCGGTCGGCGATGTGGTTCCAGCCCATTTCCAGCGAGCGCTCCACCTTGATCACGGCGTTGGGCACCTCGACCGAGGTGTAGTCGATCCCCGCGGCACGGAGCTGGTCGATCCAGAACACGGCCGGGCCGTCGTAATCCTGCCAGCGGAAGCGACGCCAGGTCGGGATGGGCGACGGGACGTACGACCCGATGCTCACCCCCTCGGCCCGCAGCGCGGCGAGGTACGTGGCGCGGGTGACGCCGGCGTGCTCGGGGACGAAGTTGAACGAGAGCATGTGGTAGGCCGGGTTGTCGTCCGGCCCGAAAGTCGGGAACGAGACGCTTCCGAGCCCGGCCAGGTGCTCCTTGAACAAGGCCACGTTGCGCCGCCGGCCGGCGTTCTCGTCGTCCAACTTGGGCAACTGCTCGCTCAACATGACCGCGTCGAGCTGGCTCATGCGGTAGGTGTAGACCAGCGAGTCGATATACGGCCGGAGAGCGTCCGGGTAGTCCGGCTCGGGCGAGCGGCCCATGTGCTGGGTGTTCAGGGCGGCCTTCCAGTAGACGTCCTTCTGGTTGGTCACCAGATACCCGGCCTCGCTGGTGGCCAGCAGCTTGCCGCCCATGCACGAGAACCCGGCCGCGTCGCCGAAGCCGCCCACCTTGCGCCCGGCGTGGATCGCTCCGTGCGCCTGGCTGCCGTCCTCGATCACCTTCAAGCCGTACCGGCGGGCCACCGCGCAGAGGGCGGTCATGTCGGCCGGCTGGCCGTACAGGTGGACCGGCAGGATGGCCGCGGTGCGCCCGCTGACCGCCGCCTCGACCGCGGCGGGGTCGAGCAGCCCGGTCGCGACGTCCACGTCGGCGAAGACCGGGATCGCGCCGCAGTGCAGCACGCACGCGACGGACGCGCCCCAGGTGTAGGGCGAGCAGATGACCTCGTCGCCGGTGCTGATCTCCAGCCCCATCAACGCGCTGTGCAGCGCGGCGTGGCCGCTGCTCACGCCGAGACAGTCGGCGACGCCGTGCCACTCGGCGATCTTCCGCTCGCACTCGGCGATCACGTCGGTGTTGCGGTTCACGCCGACGGTCCGGCCAGAGCGCAGGTGCTCGACCACCCGCTCGAGGCACCGCTCGGTGAAGGTCGGGTGCGGGTCCGGCGTGACCGCGCCGAGCGGCTCCCCGCCCAGCAGGGCCAGCGTGTCCTTGGCCATGGTTGCTCCGTGCTCGACGGCCTGCACGGCGCCGGTTCTCTGCTTCGCGGGGTATCCCTTTCGCGGGAGGTTGGCGCGGACGGCGACGCGGACGTCAGCGGGTTACGGAATCATCGGCCGACTCTGGGAGGTGCCGTAGCCTTCAGTCTCCGGTTCCTGCCGGCCGAAGGCCTCCTCAATGTCCCTGATCATCTGGTCTGCGTCGGTCTGGGAGAGTGGGCCATCCGACCAGCTCCAAGGTGTGCGGGGCCGACAGGTGGACAACTGGCGGAGCAGCGCCAACAGCGCGTGTTGGCGGTCCTCCGGCATGGCATCGATCAGGGCGATGATTTCGCGCCTGTCCGCTGAAGTCACGTCCGGCCTCCGTGCGTCCAGTATACCCGCGCGGCAGTCCCGCGGCAGGAAGGGCGCGGCGCGACGCGAACGGCGAGGGTGAGGATGCCCATGGTAAAGAGCCTGTTGGCGTGTTGTCTCGCGGTCGCCGTCGCCCTGCCTGCGGCCGGCGAGGTGACCTTGGTCAAGGACGGCCGGTCGGATTACGAGATCGTCTTGCCGCCCGACCCGGTTCCGGCCGAGCGGCTGGCGGCGCGGGAGTTGCAGACTTTCGTCGAGCAGGCTTCCGGGGCCAAGCTGCCCATCGTCCCGGCCGCCACGGCGGACAAGCCGCACGTTTACCTGGGCGTCAGCCCGGCCAGCGAGGCGGCCGGGGTCAAGGCGGCCGAGCTGCAGCCCGAGGGCTTCCACCTCCGCACGGTCGGGCGCGACCTGCACATCGTCGGCGAGGACACGGCCGGCGATCCGGCCACCATCAAGGTCAACTACCCGACCCACTGCGGCACCATGAACGGGGTCTACGAGCTGTTGGAGACGCACCTGGGCGTCATCTTCGCCTGGGGCGACGCGCTGGGGACGGTGGTCCCGCGGCAGACCACCATCGTCCTGCCGGACCTGAACCTGACTTCGGCCCCGGCCTTCGTCTACCGCGCCCTGGCGTACGGGCCGCAGAACGAGCTGTACGGGATGCTCGGCCGCCGGCTGCGGCTGGGCCAGCGGTTCGGCATGTCGCACAGCCACGCCTGGTACCGCCTGCTGCCGGCCGAGACCTACGGCCGGGAGCACCCGGAGTACTACGCGCTGATCAAGGGCAAGCGCGTCACCGAGTATTACCTGGGCCACCACGGCGGGCAGGTCTGCACCAGCAATCCGGAGGTGGTCAAGCTGTTCGTCAAGGCCTGCATCGACTTCTTCACCGCCCACCCGGACTTCGCCATGTACTCCATCTCGCCGAACGACGGCGGCGGGTACTGCGAGTGCGACGAGTGCCGGAAGTTGGACGGCGGCGAGCTGATCGACGGCGACCCGGACCGGCCGGTGCTGACCGACCGGCTGCTGCACTTCTACAACGCCGTGGCGACCGAGGTGGGCAAGGTCTTCCCCAACAAGTACCTGGGCGCCTACATGTACGACGGCTACGTCCGGCCGCCGGTCCGCACCAAGACCGTGGCGCCGAACCTGTTCCTCCTCCAGGCCACCAACAGCGCTTTTTCCCAGGGCCGGGGGTGGTCCGAGGAGAAGCAGTGGGAGAAGCAGTGGACCGGCTTGGCGACCTGGTTCGGCAAGTACGACATCCACTACTACGGCCCGCCGAGCCTGAACCTGATCGCTCCGGTCACGCGTCACAGCGTCGAGCGGCTCAAATGGGAGCAGCAGGTCGGTCTGCGCGCGGGGTACCTTTACGTCGGGCAGAGCTACGAGGAGTTGGGCGCCGGGCACTACCTCTTGGCGCACCTGATGTGGTCCGGCCAGGTGGACGCGGCGGCGCTGGAGAAGCGGTACTACGACGGCCTGTATGGCGCCGCCGGGCCGGACGTGCTGGCGTACTACCGGCTGCTGGAGGACCGCCTGCGGAAGATGCACCTGGAGGGCATCGACGTGGCCGAGCCGGCGGTGGCCAAGGAGGACGAGCGCGGCTCGCGGATCGTCGCCGCCTACTGGCCGGTGCTGGACCAGGCCACGGCGCTGCTGGACAAGGCCCGGTCACGGAGGCTGTCCGAGGCCGAGCAGCAGCGGCTGGCCCGGCTGAGCGATCAGCACGAGCTGCTGCTGGCCACGGTCCGCGGGATGATCGCCGCGGGACGGCTGGCCGGCGCGTCGAGCTTCGCCAAGGCCGACGTGGACCTGCTCAAGTCGGCCGTCGAGCAGCGGCAGGCGGTCCGCCAACGGCTTGCCGCCTACGCCCCGACGCTGGCGCAGTCACTGGACGAGGGCGACCAGTCCGAGACCGCGCGGGTCTCGGCCACCGGCGCGCTCTACGCGCTCAGCCGGACCAGCAAGCCGCTACGCCTGACCGCGCTGGCCGCGGCCAAGCCACCGGCGGTGGACGGGCTGGGCACCGACGCGGTCTGGCGCCAGGCGCCGGCGTACCCGTTCCACCTCGTCCGCAACGCCGCCCAGCCGTCGCTGGGCGCGAGGGCGAAGCTGGCCTTCGACGCCACCGCCCTGTATCTGTTCGTCGAAGGCCGCGAGCCGGACGGGACCAAGCTGCTGCGACCGTCCACCGGCCGGGACGAGACGCACCTGTTCGACGAGGACAACGTCGAGCTGTTCATCCTCCCGCCCGGCTCCGCGCGCTACTACCACCTCGGCCTCGGCGCCGGCGGCGCGCTGTATGACGGCGCCAACCCGGTGGCGGAGCCGGGCCAGCCCGACGCCTCGTGGTCGGCCGACGCGCGGAGCGCCGTGCGGGTCGGCGACGACGGCTGGTCGGCCGAGCTGGCGGTGCCGTTCGCCTCCCTCGGCGCGCAGCCGGGCGGGGAGTGGAAGCTCAACGTCTGCCGCACCCGCCGCGGGGCCGTCGAGCCGGACGAGTACACCGCCGTCGCGCCGACCTTCGGCGGGTTCCACGTCCCCAGCGCCTTCGCCGGGCTGCGCTTCGTCGAGCAGCCGGACGCGCCGCTGCTCTACGGCACCTTCGACGACGTGCCGGCCGACGATCCCGCCAAGCGCCTGCGCGCCTTCTGCAACGGCGAGGCCAAGGTCGAGCTGGTCACCGCCGGCGCCTGGTGCGGCAGCCACGCGCTGCACGTCGCCGTGCCGCCCGGCGGGTTGGGCTCGTTCACCTTGGAGACGGCCGTGAAGCCCGGAACCGGGTACCGCATCCTGCTCATGCACCGCAACGCCGAGGTCCACCTCGATCCGAAGGTGCGGCCCCTGTCGCCGATCACGCGGGTGATCTTCCGCGACGATAAGGGGCAAGCGGTGACCGAGACCAAGGACTACTCCTGGGACGGCGCCGACGCCCTGGGCCGGCTCGGCCAGTGGCGCTCCTTGGCCCACGTCTTCAGCACCCCGCCGGGGACGACACGGATCGGCTTCACCGTCTTCTTCCACCATCCCGGAGACTATCTGGTGGACGAGGTGCGGATCGAGGAGTTGTAGCCCGCCGTTGGCCGCAGGAGCCATGCCCGGCGCCGGCGAATGCGCGGCCGGGAGTAGTGTCATGTTGGTCGTCCCGTTGCTGGTCGGACTGTCCCTCGCCGCGCCGGAGCCGGTGCCGATCGCGACGCCCAACCCCGGTTTCGAGCAGGGGCTCGCGTCGTGGGCGATTCCCGCCCCGGGTCAGTCGATGGTGCGGCTTGACGAAACGGTCGCGCGTTCCGGCCAGACTTCGTTGCGGATCCAGGCGCCGTCCATCGGCGATTCGCCGTTCGCCGCCGTGTCGGTGCGTGGGCTGACCGGCGGGGCGACCTATGCCTGGACCGTCTGGTGTCGCTCCGAAGCCGGGGCGCAAGGCCGGGCGGCGGTCAAGATCGAGTACTACAACGACGCCGGGGCGAATACCACCGGCCGCTACCAGGACCTGCCGCTGAAGCCGGGCGAGTGGCGGCAGCTCCGGCTGGAGGTCCAGGCCGATCCCGACACCACCCGCGCCTCGTTGCTGGTCAGACTGTTCGGCCAAGGACCGGTCTGGTTCGACGACGCCGCCTTCCTGCTGGTGGCCGAGGCGCCGCCGCTGACGGTGGCGCCGGTTCGCATGGCCGCGTCACCGACCTCGGCCACTCCTTACCAGCTCGACCTGCGCACCCGCCAGCCGGCCGACGCGATGGCGGCGAAGCTGTCGGTCCGCCTGATCGGCCCTGACGGCGCGCGTCCGCTCCAGCCGCAGCTCGAGCGCACCGGCGAGCACACCTTCAGGGCTTCCGGTGAGTTGCCGGCCCTGGCCTCGGCCGATTACCGCCTGGAGGTGGTCGCCGGCGAGGACAGCGCCGGGCTGAGCGTGTTCGTCCCGCCGGCCGACCGCCGGCCGGGCAACCTGACCGAGACCGGCACCATCCTGATGAACGGCCAGCCGTTCTTCCCCATCGGCCTGTACCACATTGGGGCCGAGAAAGAGCTGCGCCTGGCCGCCGAGCAGGGCTTCAACAGCATCCAGGGCGGCGGGCACGAAGTCGAGCAGCTCAAAGCCTGCCTGGACCTCAACCAGAGTGTCGGCCTGACGGTCGACGTGCCGCTCTACACCAATCTCAAGGTCCGCGACAACCTGCCCCTGTCGCTGGCCAAGCTGAAGGCGCTGGCCGGCCATCCGGCGCTGTTGGACTGGAAGATCATCGACGAGCCGGACATCCGCGACGACATCATCGACCAGGTCCCGGACGCCTACCGGCAGCTCAAGGCCGCCGACCCGGCCCACGCCATCGAGCTGACCATCGCCACCTACACGCACTACGACTACTGGGCGAAGTTCTGCGACATCTTGCAGATCGACCCCTACCCCATCCCGAAGATGCCGCTGACCATGGTGGCCGACTACACCCGGCGGGCCAAGGCGGTGCTGGAGCCCTGGCAGAACCTGACCGTGGTGCTTCAGGCCGGGTGGATCCCCGGTCCGGCCAACCAGCCCAGCTACGACCAGGCCCGGGTGATGGTCTACCTGGCGGTGATCGAGGGCGCCAAGGGGATCGGCTGGTACTCGTTCCGCGATCCGGGCTGGTACCTGCCCGACACGCCGCTCTGGCCGCGGTTCAAGGAGCTCAACGCCGAAACCGCCCGGCTGGGTCAGGTGGCCATGACGGCCTCGCCGCTGCCCGAGGTGAAGTCGGCCGACCCGAAGGTCTACGCCGCCGGCTGGCGCCGGGACGCGGCGATTCTCATCATGACCTGCAACCCGGAGACGACGGCGGCGAAGGCGACGATTGCCGTCCCGGGCGCGCGCGGGGTGAAGGTGCTGTGTGGTCCGGCGACGGCCAAGCCGGCCGACGGCGGGATCGCGGTCGAGCTGCCGGCCCTCGGCGCGGCCCTGCTCGAAGTGACCGCCGGCTGACGGTGGAGGAGAACCCGATGGCGAAGTCCCTGCGCTGGGCTGTCGGCGTCGTGCTGGCGGCGGCGATGGTCACGGCCGCCGCGGCCGAGCCGGCCTGGCACGGCAACCTGTTCCTGGCCCTCGGTGACGTCTGGCGGGCGCGGGCGCCGGTGACCGTCACCAATACCGGCCAGAGCGAGCTGCTGGGCGCGGCGGTGGACCTGAAGGTCGGCGCCGGGGCGGGTGAGCTCGCGCTGACCGGCGCCCGAGCGCGCGACCTGCGGGTGTGCGACGACGACGGCATCGAGATGCTGTTCGACCTCCGCGGACCCGACGGGGTGCGGCTGACCGACGGCGCCGTCCCGGCCGGGTCGACGCTGACCGTCCCGGCCGCCGTCAAGCCCGGCCAGACCCAGCGGCTGTGGGTCTACTGGGACAACCCCTCGACCTATCTGGTGCCGGACTACCTCAAGTCGGCCTCCGGCCCGCGCAACGGCGGGTTCGAGGCGGGCAGCGGCGGCGTCCCGGATGGCTGGCAGTTCGACGGCGGCGACGGCGAGAGGCGGATGGAGTGGGTCGGCGAGTCGCCCCACGGCGGCCGGCGGTGCGTCAAGACGGTGGTGGCCGCCGGCGCGGCGCCGTCGTGGATCGCTGCCCGGCAGCGCGAGCTGGCGGTGATCCCCGGCGCGCGGTACAAGCTGACCTGTTGGGTCAAGGCCGCCAACGTGGTCGGCCGAGCCGGCTGGTATGTCCACGTGGCCACGCCCGACAACCCGATGAAGGTCGGCCCGCTGGCCTCGGCCGGGGAAGGAACCTACGACTGGCGGCCGCTGACCATCGAGTTCACCGCGCCGCCCGACGCCGTCAGCATGGCGCATGGCACCGTGCTCTACGGCACCGGCACGGCTTGGTTCGACGACGTCGCCATCGAGTGCCTCGACCCGCTCAAGCAAGACACCCGGACGGCCGTCGGGCAGCCCGAGCGGCTGACGCTGACGCGGGTCGCCGGAGTCGCGCAGTTCGGCGAGGGGAAATACGAGCTGAGCGCGCCGGTGCGGGTGATCAACCTCGGCGAGGCGGCCGTGGGAGTGCTGGTCCAGGCCGACGTCTACCGCTTCCTGGTGGCCCTCAAGCGCGGCTTCAACCCCAACTCGCTGCGGCTGGTGTCGCCTGCCGGAGCGGTCGTGCCCATCGGTCGGTCGGCCGGCAACCTGCTCTTCCGGGCCGATCTCCCGGCCCGCAGCGAGACGGTCTTCCGGCTGTTCGCCAGCCGCGACCCGGCGCTGTCGGCCGGGCCGGAGATGAAGTACGAGGATCTGCTGACCAGCCCGGCCAACCTGGCGGTCAACCCCTCGTTCGAAGAGGGCGACACGCAGCCTACCGGCTGGCCCGGCGGGACCGAGGGCGGCGACATCGGGGCCACGGTCCGCCGCGTCGAGGGCGGCCTGTTCGGCACCCAAGCCGGGATGATCCGAGTCCCGGCGGCGGCCAAGGCCAACTGGACCGGCTGGCGGCAGCCCATCTCCGTCGAGCCCGGCGCCAGCTACTACTTCGGCTGTTACCTCAAGCTGGACGGTGTGGACGGCAAGGTGCGGTTGCACGCGCACATGCTCGACGCCGAGCACCGGCACACCGGGATCAGGTTCTGGAGCGCCGGGCCGGACCTGACCGGCAGCACCGACTGGCAGCGCCTTTCCAGCGGCGTGGCGATGAGCGGCGACGCGCGCATCTTCGAGCTGCACCTGACCATGAACAGCCACGGCACCGTCTACCACGACGGGGTGGTGTTCATGCGCAGTGTGGTCGGCAACCTGGGCGATCTGGCCGAGGGCGGCGCGCCGGCCGAGTTGGCGGTGTGGACCGAGAACCCGGTGGTCAAGGTCTTCCGGGACAGCATCCCCGGCGAGCGTCCCGAGCGGGTCGAGCTGGCCGCCGGGCGGAACGAGAAGGAGTGCTGGCAGCTCTGCCTGCGCACGGCGCGGGCGGGCAAGGTGACGGTGGCCGCCTCGCCCCTGTCGGCCGGCGGCGCGACCATCGCCCCGCCGGTGATCGAGCGCGTGGGGTACGTCCCCTGTCTCCAGCCGGCGGGGTACTACCAGTCCAAGGCCGAAAGCTGGCAGCGGCAGGTGATCCACGTCACCGGCGGCGGGCGGACCGACGGCTGGCTGGGCTGGTGGCCGGATTACCTCGCCCCCAGCGATGGCGGCTTCGACCTGGCCGCCGGCCAGACTCAGCCCGTGTGGCTGACCTACACGGTGCCGAAGGGCGCCGCGCCGGGCGAGTACCAGGGCACCGTGACGGTGACCGGCGCCGGGCGCACCGAGCGGCTCCCCATCCGGCTCACGGTCTGGCGCGCCACGCTGCCCGACCGGCCCACGCTCCAGGTCATCTACGACCTGCGCAACGGGCGCGACCACGCGCAGTTGCGCACGCCGGAGGACTACCGGAAGTGGTGGAAGTTCATGGCCGAGAGGCGGGTCAGCACCGATCACGTGCTGCCCGACCCGGGGATCAAGCTGGTCGACGGCCAGGTGGTCATGAACTTCACCGCCTACGACCAGATGGCGACGGTGTTGTACGACGAGCTGCAGATGAGCGCGGGGTACTTCCCCCGATATTTCTACGCCCTGGGCTGGGGCTTCCCGCCGCGCGACTTCCTGGGGTTGAAGTACCCCAGCGACGAGTACCGGGCGGCCTACCAGAGCGCGGTCAAGCAGTTCTGGGCGCACCTCAAGGAGAAGGGCTGGGCCGACCGGCTGTCGTTGTACATTTCCGACGAGCCCCACTATTACAGCAGCCCGGACGTGGTCAAGTGGCTGGGCGACGTGATCGACCTGATCCGTCAGGCGGCGCCGGACATCCCGGTCTACTCCAGCACCTGGGGGCACGAGCCCCGCTGGGACGGGCGGCTGAATCACTGGGGCGTGGCGCAGTACGGCCGGTTCCCGGTCGACGAGCTCAAGGCGCGGCAGAAGGCGGGGGACAAGATCTGGTTCACCACCGACGGGCAGATGGAGATCTCCACGCCCTACAACGCCTGCGAGCGGCTGCTGCCCTACTACTGCTTCGCCTACGACGTCTCCGGGTACGAGTTCTGGGGCATCTCGTGGTTCACCTACGACCCCTACCAGTTCGGCTGGCACGCGTTCATCCACCAGTCGTCGGAGCCGGGCCAGAGTTACTGGACCCGCTACCCGCACGGCGACGGGTACCTGGCCTATCCGGGCCAGCCGTTCGGGGTCGACGGCCCCATCTCGACCATCCGACTGGAGCAGGCGCGGGAGGGGATCGAGGACTACGAGCTGCTGCTCGCCCTGCGCGACCAGGCGGCCGGGAAGCCGGCCGATCGGCAGCGGATCCACGGCCTGCTGGACCAGGTCCGGGCGCTGGTGCCGATCCCCAATGCCGCCGGATACCGCGGAACCGACATCCTCCCGGACCCCGACGGACTGATCGCCCTCCGCCGCCGGGTGGGCGACGAGTTGGACAAGTTGCTGAGGTAGAGCGGAAGATGTGGGCGGCATGGGTTGGCTGACGGACCGGATCGGGATCTCGCCGAGTTGGCGGACGCGCCGGGACGCACTGGAGCGGTGGTGTGCGGACCGCCACGACCAGATCGCCTCCGGCCGGGCGCTGATCTGGGTGGACAACGGCCCGGCCCAGAACAAGCTCAACGCCGAGCTGGCCGACCGCCATGGCCTGCTCTTGCCACCGCCGGCGCTGACTACCGCGCGGCTGGCCCACGACCTGCTCTCCCGCCGCGGCCGGGTCTTGGAGCGGCCAGGCGCCTCGGAACTGGTCGGGTACGTGTCCGCCGCGCTGGCCTCGGGCGAGCCGGACCTGGCCCGTTACGCTCCGTTCGCCACCCGGCCGCGCACCTGTGCCACGCTGGCGGCGATGCTGGACCGCCTGCGCGGCGAGGAGCCCGACGTCGGGCAGTGGCTGGCGCGGTGGACCCACACCGTGCCGCATCGGCGGGCCGACCTGACCGCGCTGGCGGCGCTGGAGCTGACGGTCAATCGGTTGTTGACCGAGGCTGGCAAGACCCCGGCGGCGGCCATCAACCTGGCCGCCGCGGAAGCGGTCGAGCCCGGCTGTCTGGCCGAGGTCGAGGCGCTGCTGCTGTACGACCTGACCGCCGCCGGACGACCCGAGCGCGAACTGGTGGCCGCCGTCTGCCGGCGAGCGGGAATCGGCGACCGGGCCGCCATGCTGCCCGGCGAGCCGGAGCCCGAGCGGGCGGTGTTCGCCTCGACCCGACCGCTGCGCGACGCGCTGATCGAGGCGGGCCTGAATCCCGAGGCGTTGGGCGAGCCAGACGCGTCGCCGGCCTGGCGGCTGTTCCGTGGCGGCCAGCCTGTCCCCTGGCCGGGCTTGACGGTGATCGAGGCCCCCACTCCGGCCCGAGCCGTGGACGAGGCCTTCAGGCTGGCGCGGCGCCAACTTGCCGACCAGCCCGATCTGACACCGTCCGAGCTGGCAGTGATCGTGGCCGATCTACCGCGCCGCGCCGACGAGGCGCGGGCGCTGGCCGACCGGTACGGCGTGCCGGCCCGGGTCCTGGCGCCCCTGACCAAGGCCACGACCGGCACGCAGGCGGTGGTCGAGCTGCTGGCGGTCATGGCCGGCGACTACCCGCGGGCAGAGACGGTGCGCTTTCTGCGCCGCTGGACCACGCTCGACGGGGATCAGGTGACCGCCCTCGACCGCTGCTCGCGGGCCGCCGGGATCGTCGACGGCGCGTGGTCGGTCTGGCTGGGCGAGCTGGACCAGTTGGACAAGGTCCGCCGCGAGACCAAGGGGAGGGTCAGGGACGTCGCGGCGGAGGACATCGCCGCCGCTGTGGCCCTGGCGACCCAACTCCGCGGATGGTTCCGCGACCAGCGCTCGGACACGCCGGCCGGCTGGCGCGCGCACCTCTCGACGCTAGTCCGACGGCTCGGGCTGGTGGTCGACCCGGAGGCGGACGAGGCGGGCGACGATCAGGAGCCGCCGCCTCTGTCGGCGCTGGCCGCGCTCGACGCCTGGCCGGCCGGGCAGACGCTGACCTGCGACGAGTACGCCCGCTTGGCGGCGGAGCTGCTGGCGGCTGGGCGCGGGCTGGGGCGCGACCGACCCGACGCGCTGACCGTCACCGTCCACCCCCGCCTGGGCTGCGGCCGGGTGCGGCGGGTGATCCTGGTCAATCCCATTGCCGGCTGCCTGCCCGCCAAGCGCGGTGAGACCGTCCCGCTGGACCGGCTCGACCTGGAGCAGATGGGCGTGGAGGCGGGCGGGGATGGCGTGGCCCGCTGGTCGGACGAGGCGCTGGCGTTCCTGGACACGGTCAGCGCCGCGCCCGAGCTGGTGGTGATCCTGCCCCGGTCCGACGAAGCCGGCGCCGAGGCGCTGAAGTCGCCGTTGCTGGAGGAGTTGCTGGCGGTGGCCGTGCCGGGAGAGACCCGACGGGTGCGGATGGAGGACCGTCTCCCGCCGCCCGACGCGGCGCTGACCGAGCCGGAGTGGCGGAGCGGCCTGGCGGCGGCGGCGGCCGACGGAAGCCCCGCGGGCGGGCTGCCGGCGGTGGCCGCGTTGGCGCTGCGGGAGCTGGACCGCTTGGCCGGCGCGGGGGGCCGGTACGACGGATGTCTGCCGGCCGAGCTGGTGCGCGAGCGGTACGGCCCGGACCGGTACTGGTCCCCGTCGCGGCTGGAGTCCTACGCCACCTGGCCGTTCGCTTTCTTCCTGGCCGACGGGCTCGGCGTCGAGGAGCGCGAGGAGCCGGACGGGCAGTGGTCGCCCTTGCTCGAAGGCACCCTCGCCCACGAGATCCTGCGCCTGGCGGTGGCCATCCCGGGGACCAATTCGCGCTCGGCGGAGCGGATCGCGGAGTCGGTGCTGTCCGACATCTTGCGCCAACCCGGCCTGGCCGACGGCCTCTGGCGGCGGCTGCGGCGACGGCTGGCGGGTTGGTGCGACGCTCTGGTCAAGGCCGACCCCGAGATGTCGCGGAACTGGCCGGCGAAGCGCACGCCGGCCTTCCTTGAATGCCGCTTCGGCCTCGATGGGCAGCCGCCGCTGCTGCTGGCGACCGAGGCCGAGCCGGTGCCGCTGTGCGGCATCATCGACCGGATCGACACCACGCCCGACGGGTGGGTGGTGATCGACTACAAACGGACCCTCGCCGGGCTGAAGACCAAGTTCAGCCGGAAGCCCAACTTCCAGCTTCCGGTCTACGCCCTGGCGACCGGCGAGTTGACCGGCGAGCCGAAGCTGGCCGGCTGGGCCTATGTCTCGTACCGCCGGGCCGGCGTCTGCGAAGGCGCCGGGATGACGCCGGCCGAGATCACCGAGCAGATCGAGGCCGCGGTCCGGGAGATCACCGTGGCGGTCGGGCGGCTGCGGGCCGGGCAGTTCCCGCCACGGCCGGAGCCGGCCGAGCCGAGCCCCGGCCAGCGTTCGGACTGGGCGCTCCGCGCCGCGGCCCGGGTGCTGGATCACTGCGGTCAGCCGGAGGACGGCGATGAGTGACCGTCCCCCGGCTCCCGATGCCGCGCAGCGGGAGCGAATCGAGGTCGAGCTGGAGCGCGACCTGCTGGTCGCCGCCGGCGCCGGGTCGGGCAAGACCAGCAAGCTGGTCGATCGCTACCTGGCCCTGCTCCGTGGCGGCGTGCCGCCGCGGGAGATCGTCGTGGTCACCTTCACCCGCAAGGCCGCGGCGGAGATGAAGCAGCGCATTCGCACCAGGCTGATGGACCTGGCCGCCGCCGAAGGCGACCACTGGCGCGAGGTGGCCTGGCAGGTGGAAGAAGCGCCGATCGAGACCATCGACGCGTTCTGTCTCCGCCTGCTCCGCGCCGAGGCGCTGGCCGCCGGGCTGGATCCCGGGTTCGAGATCCTCGACGACGAGCTGCAGGAGGCGCTGCCGAAGGAGGTGGCCCGCCAATTCCTGCGCGCTCGGCTGGCCAACGACGATGACGCCGCCCTGGACCTGCTCGAAATCCACGGTGGCCTGGCCCCGATGATCGACATCCTGACCGGGATGCTGAGCCAGCGGAAGTTGTGGCTGGACCCGTTCCGCCCGGAGCCGGCCGACCCGCTCGCGGCCCGGGTAATGGCCTTCCTACGCGGCGAGGCGTACGAGCTGCCGAGCCATAGGGAACTGCGCGACCGGCTCGACGCGGCCACCGAGGAGCTGCGGCAGGATCTGCTGGAGCAGTGGTGCCGGTCCGACCTGTTCGCCGAGTTGCACGAACTCTATCGTTTGGGAAGCGCCGCCGGCGTGCCCGAGGACGACAAGTTCCTGCCGACGTGGCGGGCCGGGCTGGCCGTGGTGCTGGCCGTCCGCGACGGCGACGCGGCGGCTTTGCGCCAGGCGCTGATCGCGCTCCGTCAAGTCAAGCTGACCGGCGGCGTCGCGCGGTCCTGGGGCGACCTGCTCGGACAGGCCAGGGCCGTCATCGGACGGGTCCGGGACTGGGCGAGGACCTGGCGGGCCGCGTTCCTCGACGATGACGAGGAGTTGGCCGAAACCGCCGTCGCCGCCACGCTGGCCGCGCTCAAACTGCTGCCCGGCCTGGCCGCGGCGCTGGACGAAGAGAAGCAGCGGCTGGGTCGGCTGGCCTTCGACGACCTGGTGCTGGACGCCGCCAGGCTCTTGGCCGGACCCGAGGGCGAGGTCATCACCGAGCGCGTCCGGCGGCGGTACACCCACGTCCTGCTGGACGAGTACCAGGACACCGATTCCCTTCAGGACACGTTGCTGCGGCACATCGCCGGCCCGCGGCCCGGCGCGTTCTTCGCCGTCGGGGACGACAAGCAGTCCATCTACCGCTTCCGCGGCGCCGAGGTCGAGGTGTTCAATCGTGCGCGGCGCGCGGCCGGACCAGGCTTGGTCGAGCTGACCGCCACCTTCCGCTTGACGCCGCCTCTCGCGGACACCCTCAACGGGATGTTCGGCGCCGAGGCGTTGATGGGACCCGGAGAGCACGACGACCCCGGCGCGGCGCGCTTCGTCCCGCTCCGGGCGGTCCACGATCCCGACCGGCTCACGCTGCCCGGCGAGCCGGTGCGCGTGCTGCTCGGCCCGCACGATGGCCCGCCGGAGGCCGAGGTGATCGCCGAGCACCTGGTGGGCGAGGTCAAGCAAGCGCCGAGGATCAGCGCGTGGCGTGGCGGGACCGGCTGCCGGACTCTCGGCTTCGGTGACGTCGCCGTGCTGGTCCGGCGGAACCGGGACATCGAGCCGATTCGCGAGGCGTTGATGGCCCGCGGGGTGCCGGTCCGGACCGAGCAGGGACGGCTGACCCGACGACAGGAAGTCCTGGACCTGCTGGCCCTGGCCCGCTGGCTAGTCGATCCCACCGCGCCACTGGCCCTGGTGACGCTGCTCCGCTCGCCGTTGCTCGGGTTGGCCGATGACGAGCTGTACCGGATCGCCGGGAGCGTTGGCCTGGTTGAGGGCTTGAGGAGGCTGGTGGACGGCTTGGACGGAGTGGACGGAGTGGACGGAGTGGACGGCGGAGCAGCGATCGCGCGGCTGCGTCGCTGGCGGGACGACTACGCCGGGCGGCCGCTCCCGGAGGTGCTGCGCCGGGCGGCGGACGAGGCGGACTACCTGGCGGTGCTGGCGGCGCTGCCGCAGGCCGAGCGACGGTTGGCCAACGTCGAGAAGCTGCTCGACGATCTGTCGGCCCGCCGGCAGGATGGTCTGACCGACGAGGAGGCGGTCTCGTTCTACGAGCGCCGGCGCGATCAGGACGTCAGCAACGATACCGAGGGTCCGGTCTACGACGTGGACGCCGACGCGGTCAACCTCCTGACCATCCACAAGGCCAAGGGGCTGGAGTGGCCGGTGGTCTACCTGGCCGGATTGGCCGCCAGGCCGCCGGCCGGCCCCGCCTCGTCACGGACGGCGACCTGGCTGGGCCTGCCGGTGGCGGCCGGGGTGAGCGACGACAAGGCCCGCCTGCCGTTGGTCTGGCAGTCGGCCGCGGCGCCCCGGGGACCGCAGCTCGAGTTCGAGGACGAGCGGCTGCTGTACGTCGCCTGCACCCGCGCCCGCGACCGGCTGGTGCTCTCGGCGCGGCTCGACAAGACCGGGGGATGGTCGAGCGAGAACTGGTTCGCCGCCCTGGCCGAGGGGCTGAGACTGCGAGAGGGAACGGTCGGCTTGCCCGGCGTGGCCGTCGAGCCGTTGCCCGAGATTACCGCTGGCGCCGACCCGCTGACCGAGCGCCGGGCGGCGGTCGCGGCGCTGCTGGCCGCCGAGCCGCCGGTCCCACCTGCCGTCGCCTCACCCAGGCCGTCCGTCCTCGAGTCGGTCCCGGCGACGTTGACCGACTGGCCGCCGGCCGCCGTGCCTGGTCCGGACTACCGTCAGGCCGAGTTGCCGTTTTTGGTGACCGGGCGAATGACCGCGACTCAACGCGGCAGCATCGTCCACAACCTGCTCCGCGTGGCGGCTTACGCCGGCCGGCTGCCCGACGCCGCCACGGTCCGCGCCGCGGCGGCCGAGCGACGGGTGACCCTCGACCCGACGCAGGACGACGCGGTCATTGCCCACCTGCTGGAGACGGCCCGCCGCGGTTTCGACCAGGCCGAGGTGCGCCACGCCCTGTCGGCGTCACGGGTGTTGATCGAGACCCCGTTCTTGTGGCGCCACGACCGACGCCTGATCACCGGTCGGATCGACCTGGCCGGCATCTTCGCCGACGAGGTGTGCCTGCTGGACTACAAGACGGGCGGGCTGACCCCCGAGCTGGCGCGGTCCTACGGCTCGGAACTGGCCTGCTACGCCGCGGCGCTAGCCGAGCGGTACCCGCACCGGCGGCTGTCGGCCTGGCTGGTCATGGTCGATCGGGGCGAAACGATCCCGCTGCGGCTGGCCGGGAGCTGAACCGGGCGCATCAGGGTTTGACGCCGGCCTCGCGAGTCGGGCACAATACGGGGCGTGGGGTGTGATCATGCGTGGTCTGGTCGTGGTCGGTCGTTCCGCGTGGTTGGCTCTGACCGTCTGCTGGCTGGCGGCCGGCGTCGCTCGCGGGCAGGGCGAGTTGACCGCCGAGGCGGTCGTGGCGCGGACGGTGGCGGCGACACTGACGCGGCAGTCGAATGCCTACGTCATCAACGAGAGCGTGCCGCACCCGCTCGCACCGGCGAAGATGATCGCCCTGCATCAGGCCCGCTGGGTGGCCGGTCCGGCCACGGCCGGCGGGCCGGCCATGGACTACTCCGACACCGACTATGCCGGCGCCTCCAGCCGGATGCTGCTCCGTGGCCG
>JAANMV010000216.1_pt1 | contig 70960 bp, 56 predicted proteins | sample 7279661 | NCBI WGS metagenome assembly JAANMV01 (sample SAMN14094540, study PRJNA606508) | bioreactor metagenome | isolation source: A lab-scale SPAN reactor treating ammonium-rich wastewater day 121 | place: Ireland: Galway | collected 2017-05-16 | reverse complement strand
TATCACCTCCTGTAGCCTTGGAACACGAACAGTCATTCCTGCTGGAGCATCCGGGCAGAATATTGATTCCCGCCATAGGTCAGACACTGGGTTCAAGAAGCCCCAACACCACGCTCCACCAACGATGGCGATGGAACAGATGCATAGGGAACGCGCCTCTTATCCAATGTTGCGTTCTTAATGTCAAGGATGAGTTATTCACAATTCAAACCATTTCGAGCAATAGAAGCATGAACGCCGTGTGCGCGGCGTCGAAAATCTGCGTTGCTGTCGCCCCATGCGCCATTTACGATCCAGCAGAGTATGGTTCAAACCCCAACACCCGCCGCTGCCGCCACCCGCGCCGATGGACGCGCGCCGCACGAGCTGCGCCCCATCCGCTTCCAAAACAACATTGCCCCGCACGCCACCGGCTCGACGCTCATTGAGTGGGGCAACACGCGGGTGATTTGCGGAGTCACGGTGGAGGAGATCGTCCCGCGGTGGATGAAGGAGCAGAACGTGGCCGGCGGCTGGATCACGGCGGAATACTCGATGCTCCCCTACTCCACGCTTCAGCGAAAGTCGCGCGACAGCACGCGCGGAAAGATTGACGGACGTTCGCAGGAAATCCAACGCCTCATCGGCCGGGCCATGCGCGCCGCCCTCGATCTCGAAAAACTCGGCCCGCGCACGATCTGGGTGGATTGCGACGTGTTGCAGGCCGACGGCGGCACGCGCACCGCCGCCATCACCGGCGCCTATGTGGCGCTGGTCATGGCCGTCCGCCGGCTGATCGCCGCGGGCAAGCTGAGCGAAAGTCCGATTCTGCACGCTGTGGCCGCCGTGAGCATCGGCATCGTGGGCAACGAGGCGCTGCTGGATTTGTGTTACGTGGAGGACGCGGCCGCGGCGGTGGATTTCAATCTGGTGATGAATTCCGCCGGGGAATTCATTGAACTCCAAGGCACGGGTGAGGAAGCCACGTTCAGTGAGGCGCAGTTGGCCGGCTTGCTGGCGCTCGGCAAGGCGGGCATCCGTCAATTGTTGGAAATTCAGGAAGCCGCGCTCGCGCAGGCGTAACCACCCGTCGCGCCGTCATCGTTTTGAAACCCATGTCGAAACATTTCCCCGCCCCAGGGTCATGCCCGTCGGAATCAGACCGCGGGTTCAGAACCCCCGCAGTCTTCATAACCGAGGAGGCGCAATGACCGCCCCGGTCACGCGTTTGCTCCTCGTGCGCCACGCGGAAGTCGAGGCGCGTTATCAACACGTTTTTGGCGGGCGCATTGATATGGACCTCTCGCCACGCGGCCACACCCAGGCGGCGGCGCTGGCGGAATTTCTCCGGCACAAACCTTTGGATGCGCTCTATGCCAGCCCGATGAAGCGTGTACAACAAACGCTCGCTCCGTTCCGCAACAACGGCGCGCCGCAACCCGTCGTCATGCCGGATTTGCGCGAGGTGGATTTCGGCGATTGGACGGGCTTTAATTATGACGAAGTGCAAACCAGGTTTGGCGTCAATGCCAGCACCTGGCTGGCGCAATTGGAGGATGATTTGATTCCCAACGCAGAGAGCGGCCCCGTATATCGGGCGCGCATCGAGCCGTGTCTGCGCGAAATCCTGGCCCGCCATCCGGGCCAAACCGTGGCAGTGTTCTGTCACGGCGGCGTAACGCGCATGATGTTGTCCATCCTGCTGGACCTGCCGTTCCCGAAAACGGACGGGTTTCAAATCGAATACGCCAGCGTCACGCAAGTCGCTCTGAAACCGCACCACACGGTGATCGAGTTGCTCAACTTCACGCCGTGGCGCGATCTTCCCGCATGAGTCGCGGCGCTATTTGGAAAATCTCCATTGCCACCACTACCGAAGCAGAAGACGCGGTGGCGGACTTGCTAAATCGCCGGTTTAGACGCCCGGCTTCGGCGCATACTGACTTCAAATCCGGCATCACCACCGTCTCGGTTTATTGCGAGACACAGCCCGCAACCTGGTCGGAACAACGCGTGGCACTGCGCGACAGCTTGCGCAGCATCAGCGGCTGTGGTCTCGACATTGGACCGGGAAGAATCAGCGTCCGAAAAATCCCACGAGAGAACTGGTCCGAATCCTGGAAGCGCCATTTCAAGCCGCTCGAAATCGGCAACGCGCTGCTGATCAAACCCAGTTGGAGCCGCCGCCGCCCGCGGCGGCATCAGGCGTTGGTGGTGCTGGATCCGGGACTGAGCTTCGGCACCGGCCACCATCCTACCACGGAGTATTGCCTCCGACAGTTGGCGGCCGCGCGGCAGACCGGAAAAAAGCAATCGTTTCTGGATATCGGGACTGGCTCGGGCATTCTCGCCATCGCCGCCGCCAAACTGGGCTACCAGCCGGTGCATGCAGTTGATTTCGATCCGGCCTCCGTTCGTGTCGCGAGGGAGAACGCGCGGCGAAACGGTGTGGCGGCGCAGGTGCGCATCACCCAAGGCGATATTACGAAATTACCAGCGCGACCGACCCGCCGCTACGATCTGGTCTGTGCGAATCTTATCTCGACATTGCTGGTCGCAGAACGCCGGCGGATTGCCCGGCGAGTAAGTCCGGATGGGCTGTTGGTTCTGGCGGGGATACTGAGGTTCGAGTTCAAGAATGTGCAAGCGGGTTATGAGCAGCTTGACTACCAACTCGCCGCCAGCAAGTCCGGGCGCGAGTGGCGCTCCGGCGCCTTCCGGGCTGCGCGTCACTTCAACTCGCGCAAAGAAAATTGACCCAGACGCGAGGAGTTCATGGATTCGCCTAGAATGCGGGCGGATTCCTGCGGCGCGTGAAAGCCGGTTGAGTTCTCCGCTGCGACGAAATCCAGATGGACGTAGCAAGGAATTCCTTTTGACCGGGGAACCTTTCCCAAGAAAGACCGCCTCGACAGGCTGCGCCCGCCTCGTTATCTTCCAGACATGATTGCCGCAACAGTGTCATCCCCTAAAGTCTGGACCGAGGAGGAGTTGCAGTTGCTCCCGGATGAGGGCTTCATCCACGAGGTGGTAAACGGCGAACTGGTTATGAGTCCCAAGAATAATTTCATCCATGGCCGGATTTGCCCCCGGTTACTGATCGCGCTGGGAAATTTCAATCGGGAACACCGCTTGGGGATGCTCCTGGACTCCAGCACAGGATTCTGGATGCTCAACCGCAACTGCCGCGCGCCGGATATTTCGTTCGTCCTGAAATCACGTTTGGAGCGCCTGCACTTCAGTCCGTCCGCGAAGACCTTCTTTCCCGGCGCACCGGACCTGGCGGTGGAAATTCTTTCGCCGAACAACTCGCGGGCTGGGATGGACGAACGATTACGCGATTTCTTCGCGAGCGGCACGCAAATCGCCTGGCTCATCAATCCCGACAGCGAAAGCGCCGAAGTTTGCCGGTCACTGACACAACGCCAACTCATCGTTCCCGGCGGAGAACTGGACGGCGAACACCTGCTGCCGGGTTTCCGCTATCCGATCAATAATCTGTTCAAGGAGTGGGATTGGGATTAGCCACTGGCGACGCGCGAGAGGCAGTTGTGGCCGTTTCGGTTTATCCGAATGATGATTTCAGAGTAACCCGCTGTCGGTCGCAGATTATCTTGCCCTAATTATTTTGACCTTTCTGCTTGTCCCAGATTCCGCCGACTGCGGTAAAAGAAATAAACCGGCGTACCAACCAGCACCAGCACCACACCGAACACAGAATTGATCATGGCTGGCTCGCCCGCTGCGGTGGCCGCCTGATACGCCAGCACGTCGTTATAGACCGTGAAACCCAGATAGATCACCGAAAACACCACGAACACCCACGGCACGATGGGATAACCCGGCACTTTGTAGGGACGCGGCGCCTCCGGCATCTTCTTGCGCAGCACAAACAATCCATACGCCCCCGCCGCGTAGAAAATCCAGCTCACGAAGATGAGCGTGTCGGTCAGGGTATCGAACGTGCCGCTGAACAACAGAACGACGCTCCAGACGCCTTGAACCACCAGCGAGGCCGCCGGTGTGTGACAACGCGGATGCACGCGTCCCAGGAAACGCGGAAACACATTCACCTGGGCCATGTGAAAGTAAACCCGGGCCGACGCCAGAATGATAGCGTTCGTGGCGCCGAAGGTGGAGATCATCACCGCGGCGGCGATCCAGCGTCCGCCGTTGGGATGAATCCGCTCCGCCACGTCCGCCGCCACGAGCTTCGATTGCGCCATCTCGTCTATAGGCAGGACATAGGCGTAAGCCAGATTCATTGCCACATAAACGATCGTGACAATCAACATTCCCCAAAACAGACCAAAGGGGATGTTGCGCATCGGATTCTTCACTTCGCCCGCGATGTACGTGATCTTGTTCCAGCCATCATAAGCCCAGAACGCGCCGCCCAGTGCCGCCGCCATGCCGGCGAATAACGCCAGACCGCTGAGTTGAATCGTTGCGCTCGGAGTCGTGAGGCTCGCCACACTACCGCCCGTGGGCAGCAGGAATGCGCCCAGCATCAGCAGCACCATGGCGAGCACTTTGGCGATGGTGAAGATGTTCTGCACCACCCCGCCAAACTTCACGCCCACGTAGTTCACCGCCGTCAACAAGATGATCACGAACGCCGCCAGGCACTTTGTCCCAAACTCCTTGAGCGGTGCGATGTCGCCGATGAAGGGCAGTGAGAACGACCACGCCGCCGCCCTGGCCGACAATTCCGGCAAAGGCACAAACTGGGTGGCGTACTCAGCGAACACGTAAGCCACCGCGGCAATCGAACCGGTTTGAATGATGGCAAAAATGGCCCAACCGTAGAGGAACGCAAAGAAGGGTCCATACATCCGCTCGAAATACACGTACTGCCCGCCCGTTTCGGGAATGAGACCGGCGAGCTCCGCGTTGGTAAGCGCGCCAAACAACGTGATGACGCCTGCGAGCACCCACACCAGCAGCAGCAATTCTGGCGAACCAAGCTGCGAAGCCATTACACCCGGCTTGCGAAATATCCCCGAGCCAATCACGCCGCCCACCACCAGCATGACGGTGGAGAACAACCCCAAGGTGGGAATCAAGCCGCTGCCGGCCGCGCGGGCGGGAGGGGAAAGCGATGAATCATTCATGCCGGTATCGGTTGACGCCGCACACCGTAGCGGGCAGAGCGCCGATGCCAAGCTTCAATCCCTCCCGACCTCTACAAATTCGCCCGGATATTGTCATCGCCAGCCTTCACCCCCGGTTCTATGCTCCGCCCAATCCGACGCACCGATTCAACCTTATGCCCAGACTCACGGTTAATCCGGATACACCATCGGCTTGGCACATCGAGCTCCAGCCAGGCGTGAATTCTCTCGGACGTGGCGACGGCAATGATGTCGCCATCGAGCACGCGTCCGTTTCCAGTGTGCATTGCCAAATCACCGTGACGGATGCCGGCGTCATGCTCAAAGACCTTGGCTCGGTCAACGGCACCTTCCTCGGTGAAACGCTCGTGGAAGAAGCGAGACTCCGACCGGGACAACTCATCCGATTGGGCGACGTGGTAATGCGATTTGAGGGCGATGCACCTCCGGCGGGAGAAGTGGCCACTCCTGCGACCGTCACCCACCAACCCTCGATCAGCGCGTTCTGCAAATCGCACCCCAAGGCCGTCGCGCGGTACCGTTGCGCGACATGCGGCAGCGTATTGTGCGAATTGTGCGTCAACACCCGCATGAGCGCCGGGCGGCCCGCGAAATTCTGCCGCGCCTGCGGCAGCGAATGTGCGCCGCTCTTTGAAGAAGTTGAACCGGAAACGCCCCGGTTCGCCCCGGTAATTGGCGGGGCGTTTTCGTATCCGTTCAAGCACGACGGCCTAATCTTGCTGCTGGCGGGCACCGTCTTTTACACCTTGATAGATTTGATGAGTCGCGTGGTTCCGCTCATTGGCCTGATTCTGATGTTGTTTGGGACGGGCTATCTCGTCTGCTATATGCAGCGCATCCTGGTGGCTTCCGCGATGGGTGAAAAGCGCATGCCGGATTGGCCGGACCTGAGCAACTGGAGCGAAGTGTTCCCACCCTTCTTTCAGTTTCTCGGCACGATTGTCTTCTCGTTCGCGCCGGCCATTCTGGTGCGGGTCTTCGCTCCCCGCGACGCGGCCTGGGCGGATTGGGCTTATGTCGGCGGCGTCATCTGGGGATGCTTCTACTTTCCCATGGCCTTCACTGCCGTGGCGATGTTCGACACGCTGGGGGCGCTGAACCCGTGGCTGATCCTCAAGTCCATTCTAAGGATTCCCGGCGCGTATCTGCTCGCTATTGGCTTGTTGCTCGCCGCTTATGGCGCCGGCTTGATGGGGGATCACTTTCTGGGACAATTACTGCCCATTCCCATCCTCCCGGTAGTCATTTCTCAATTCCTTGGTTTGTACCTGATCACCGTCGAAATGCACATCCTTGGCCTGCTCTATTGGACCAAGAAAGCCGAACTCGGTTGGTTTAGGAGTTGAAGAATTGTCACGCGGTAATTCTGCTTGAAGCCGCCGCCACCCTCCCGCACAGTTGCTCGCGCCAGGGCCCATGGAATGTGGACTTACGAACCCCGCCAGGGCCGGAAGGCAGCAACGGTAGTCTGCTCGACATCTGCCGTGGTCACCCTGGCACTTTCCAATTTCGAATTTCAGATTTGCGATTGAGGCCAGCCAAAAGAGTTGCTGGACGCGCCCGCGCTTAAATCGTAATCATTCGCTTAATCTGAATCGCACATGGCGTATCAAGTCATAGCCAGGAAATATCGCCCGCAACGCTTTGCCGATGTGGTGGGCCAGGAGCACGTCACCCAGACCCTTACGCAGGCCATCGGGCAGAACCGCATTGCGCACGCCTACCTCTTCTGCGGGCCGCGCGGCACGGGCAAAACCACCATCGCCCGCATCTTCGCCAAGTGCCTCAACTGCACCGGCGGCCCCAAGGTGGATTTCGATGACCGCGACGAGAAGTGCATCGAGATCGCCGAGGGCCGTTCAATTGATGTGCTGGAAATTGACGGCGCCAGCAACAACGGTGTCGAACAGGTGCGCGAACTGCGCGAGACCTGCAAATACGTGCCCGCTTCCTCGAAGTTCAAAATCTACATCATTGACGAAGTTCACATGCTTTCGACGGCGGCGTTCAACGCGCTGTTGAAGACCCTCGAAGAACCGCCGGCGCATGTGAAGTTCATGTTCGCCACCACCGATCCCGAGAAGGTGCTGGCCACGATTCTCTCGCGCTGTCAGCGGTTTGATCTCCGCCGCATTCCGACCGCGCTGATCGTGAAACACCTCACGTTGATCGCAAAACAGGAGCAGGTGAAGATTGACGACGCGGCGCTCTACGCCATTGCGCGCGGCGCCGACGGCGGCATGCGCGACGCCGAAAGCGCGCTGGACCAACTCATCAGTTTCTGCGGCGACAAGATCGAAGAGGCCGACGTGCTGTCCATGTTCGGGCTGACGGCGCAGGGACAGATTCTGGAACTCAGCCGGGCGATTCTGGCGGGCGAGATTGCCACGGCGCTTCATCAATTGAACGATCTGGCGCAACGCGGCAAGGATTTGGGCCGGCTGTTGAGCGATCTTTTGAATCACTTTCGTAATTTGCTCCTGTTTCAGGTTTCCAAAGGCAATCTGAACCTCATGGAGGTTTCCGAAGCCGAAGCGGTGGCGCTCAAGGAACAAGCCGCGCTGGCCTCCACCGAGGGCTTCACGCGGATGCTCGAAGCGCTCGCGGACGCGGAAATTCGCCTGCGCGATGCGGCATCGAAAAAGATTCTGCTCGAAGTCACGCTGTTGAAAACCATCGAGGCCCGGAACGCCGTGAGTTTGGACGCGGTGTTGAAAGAATTGAACGCCTTGCGCGGTCAAGGTGGTGGGGTGGCCCCAGCCGCGCCCGCGCCCGTAGCCGCCGAGGTTACGAGGCGGATCGCTCCGATTTCCGCGCCAGGAGCGGCCCAAGTCGTCGCCCCCAATCCGCCTCCACACGTCGGTAACCATCCCGCAACTGCAACGCCGGCATCGCTGACGTCCGACACCCCAGTCCCATCCGAAAACCTGGAGGCCCTCTGGACGCAACTGGTGGAGGCCGCGGGCCGCGCGAGCCCGTTCGTGCGGACTTACCTGCTCGAAGCGCATCCGGTGTCGTTCGAGAAAGGTGTGTTCACCATCGGTTTTGATCCTGAATTCGCGGATCACCTGGGATTGGTGGACAACCCGCGCAACCACACGTTGCTCCAGACCAAACTCGCGGAACTGGGTCATGCGAACACGCAGGTCAAGTTCGTGCAGGCGGAAGCTCCGGCAGACCGGGTTGCGCCAGCCGCCGAAGCTCCTTCCGTGGCCTCTCCGCCCGTGCCCAGAAGTGCCCCTCCAGCGACCCCGAAGGTCTCAGGCTCTGCGGCGCCGCCCCCAAAAGAAAAGCCGGCTTCAGTCCCGTTTAACCAGGAGGATTTCAAGAACGACCCCCTCATCCAAAAGGCGCTGGAGGTGTTCAAAGGGCAGATTGTCGGCGTTCGCGCCTGAGCCGCCGAGCATTTTAAGTTCGTAAATCGTGAATTTAAAATCGTAAATTCCTGCCATGTCCAGTATCGGAAAACTCATGAAACAAGCTGCGCGCATGCAGCAACAAATGGAACAAGTCCAGGCCGACCTCGCGGCCCGCACCGTCGAAGCCACCAGCGGCGGCGGCGCGGTGAAAGTCATCGCCAAGTGTGATGGCTCGCTGGCGGCCATCAAGATTGATCCTCAGGCGCTCAACCCGGGCGACGCCCAATTGGTCGAGGACATGATCCTGACGGCAGCAAATCAGGCGTTGGGGCAGGCCAAGGAAATCTCCACCGCCGAGATGGGCAAGATTACCTCGGGTTTCAATCTACCAGGGTTAGGTTGAGCCAACCGTGCAGCGGCTAAACGCCGCGCTCCCGCCGCAGTCGGGGCGCGGGCTTTAGCCCGCTTCAGCGTTCTTACGTTTTGCATGCCCGCCCTTCCTCACTCGATCACCGTGCTGATTTCGGCGCTGAACCAGCTTCCCGGGGTGGGGCCGCGTTCCGCCGAACGCATCGCGTTGCACCTGGTCCAAACGGATTCCGCCGCCGTGAGGCAACTGGCCGACGCCATGCTGACCGCTCGCCAGCGCATTCAGTTTTGCTCAAATTGCGGTGCGCTGACCGAAACCTCCCCCTGCCCCATTTGCGCCGACACCCGGCGCGACGGTTCGCTGATCTGCCTGGTCGAGCGGGCAGTGGACATTTTAAGCATCGAAAAGTCCGGCACGTTTCGCGGGAAATTCCATGTGCTGGGCGGAAGAATCTCGCCGCTGGACGGCGTTGAACCGGACGACCTGCGCATCGCCGAACTGGAGAAACGCCTGACCCAGGAACCCATCAAAGAAATCATCATCGCGTTGAGTACCGACGTGGAAGGCGACGCGACGAGTTTCTATCTCGCCAAACGATTGGCGCGTCCGGGCCTGAGAATCTCGCGCATCGCCTATGGCCTGCCAGCGGGCAGTGGACTGGAGTTTGCGGATGAACTAACCCTGAGCCGGGCCCTGGAGGGACGGCGGGAGATGCAATGATCCAGCCGCTGAACGTCTCCCTCACCATGAATCTGAAGGTAGGGCGCGTCACTCCGTGCGCGCCGGGGACCGTTTCCAGCAATGGCGGCGCGCAGGGGACTGACGCGCCCTACCAACACTGGGATCGGGGGTTTAATGCGCGAATCTGGGTTCGGGATATTCTCTCCCCAAACCCTGCGCTCGTAGCCGCCGACGTGAGGAGGCGGACAACGTTGCAGCTCAGGGGAATCCGCCTCCTCACGTCGGCGGCTACGGTTCGAGGAGGGCGAGCAAACACTGAAACTTCAATCGCTGATCCATGATCAAACCCTCCATCGTCGTCTTCGATCTCGGTAAAGTCCTGCTGGAATTTGATTACTCCATCGCCGCCCGCAAGCTTGCGGCCCAAGCCACCCTGCCGTTGGCCGAGATTCAGAAAATGTTCGACCACACCCCCCTGCTCTATCGCTACGAAACGGGCCTGATGACCCGGGCGGAGTTCTTTGAAGCCGTGCAGCAGCTCACCGGCTTTAAGGGCACCAGCGAAGAATTCAGCAGCTTCTTCGCGGACATTTTCTGGGAGATTTGGCCGATGGTGGAGCTTCACGCCGCGTTGCGCCAGCGCGGCATCCCGACCTACATTTTTTCCAACACGAACGACCTGGCGATCCTCCACATCCGCCGGAACTTCCCCTTCTTCGCCAACTTCGACGGCTACATCCTGTCCTACGAAGTCCGCGCGATGAAACCCGATCCGCGAATTTACGAAGCCCTGGAACAAATGTCCGGCAAGCGCGGCCCGGAAATTCTGTACCTCGACGACCGCCAAGAAAACGTGGATGCAGGCGCCGCGCGCGGCTGGCAGGTAATCCTCCAAACCGACCCTGCCCAGAGCCGCTCCCTCGTCGAAGGTCTCGGCCTGCTGGGCTGACTGGCGCGCGGACAGCCAGGGCCGCGCCATGACCTTATTGCTTCACCGCGCGGTAATACCGCGCCGGTGTCATTGCTGGTTCGGTGTAGGTGAAGGGCATTGTTGTCAGGTCGAGGTTCGTGATTTGAATCCAATTGTTCGTTCCAAGCAGGTCCGACGAATACTCCAATCGGTAATGACCCGGCTCGGGTGGATTCACCGTCACACTGGCCATGGGGAATTGGGAGATTGCCAGCGTGAAGGCATTTGTGGGCGGGGGCACGATCCATTGCCCGGCGTTCGGGCCGCCATACGCGCCGATGTCATTGGTGACGGAACCCATTGACGGCGGAAAGTAGCTGTCAAAATTCGCGCCGCTGCCTTCGCCGGCGTCAATGCATGGTGAACCGGCTTGAAGGTGGAAGTCTGAGGCCGAGACCAACATCGGGTCCGAGTAGATGTTGAACAACACGTCGCAGGGCGTGCCGTTGCGATTGGCAAGTAGCACCTGCCCGTAGGTGACGGGGTATCCGACGAAGTTAGTGGCGTTGCCGGAGAAGTCGTTGTAACTGACCGTGGCGGAAAACGAGCCGGAGCGTCTCACAGCAGATGTGCAGCCGACAAAGAGGCAACTCTGCACCTTAGCATCCCACGGGTCCTGGGCGACCACACCACTGCCAGCGCCCACAATTGTGTTGTTAATCAAAGTGGCTGGGCTACTCACAGCATTGTTTCCCGACGTAAACCAGATGGCATTATTTGTGACGCTGTTAAAAACATTGTTCACCATCTGCACATTGCCGGCACCGGTGCCGAAAGTCCCTTCGACGTGAAATCTACAACCTGTATCCACGTTCGAGTACGAGCAATTCCTGATTGCAAAGTTCATGACCGAATTCCCGCCACCCGGAAATCCGTAGCAATAACCATAAATTCCAATCGTTGAACAATTGCTGAATGTGCAGTTAAGAACATTCATCCTTGGCGCTGAATTGTTAGGCGCGAGCATGTAGATGCCATAACTTGTATTCTGAAAACTACAGAACGCGATATTGTTAACGCTGTTATTTAGATTAGCACCGCCACCTTCTCGTGAGATAATTCCAAAGGTAGTGTTCGAGAAACTGCAATACGACACCTCATTAACACCGGCCCATCGAAAATCCAGAGCGTTGGTCGCATTGTAGAACTCGCAATACTTGAACTGGTTCGTTCCCACCGTGTTGTTGATGATGATGGTGTTCCACATCAGTGAAGCAACTGGCGGCTCAAACATGATGGGCTGAACCGCCGTGCCCACGGCGTAAATCATCCCGTTTCCGGTGAGAGACGTGCCGCTGCCCATCCAGACCGTGGTGCCGGGCAGGATCGTCAGGGTTTGCCCGGCAGGAACGGTGCAGTCGGCAGTGACGATATAAGGGCTGCCCACGGGCGACCAGGTACTTGTCATGATGTTCGGGCCCGTGATGACCGTTTGGGCTTGGATCACGCCGTTGGCGCAAAACAGCATAGCGAGGAGGCTACGCAGGAGAGTTTGGAGGTTCAACTTCATGTGAGTTATTCGTTTGGGTGATTGCACTGCGGATTCAGCTCAGGGTTTGAAGAGCCGGCGTTGGCGAGGCTCAAAGGATTGCCGCCGACCGGAAAATGGGCGTGGCCGTCTGCAATCGCGCGAGCAAGGAAGAATTTGCTGCCAGAAGACAGCATCCGCTCGAGAGACATTCGCAGCACCACATGCACCCTGTTCATTCTGGCAGCCCAACGCCTGCCGCCTATCCGTCAATGTGCGCAACGGGTGAAGAAAGGAACGAGCCGGCAGCGTCCACTTGCGCATTTATGCGCAAATGAGGAATTTCGCGGCGAACACAACCGCCCCCGGACATGCCGCGACTATGAATTGCCTTGAAGGAACCGCGAAACCGCTGCGCTGCGCGAATGGACCTGGAGTTTATCGTAAATCTTGCGCAGATGGCTGCTGATGGTGCGGTCGCTCAACTCCAGTTGGCTGGCGATTTCCTTGGTGCTCAGACCGCGAGAGATGTGATCGAGAATTTCCAGTTCGCGGGGGGTCAATTGATCGAGACTTTTCCGCAGCCGGCCTTGGGCGTGAAATTTCCGCACCACGAGCCGGGCAATGGAGGTGGACATGGGCGAACCTCCGGCATGGGCTTCGGCAATGGCTTCGAGCAGCCGCACCGAGGAAACGGGTTTGCCGAGATAACCGATGGCGCCCGCCTCCAGCGCGGTGAAAATCTTGGCCGATTCATCGTGGACGGTCAGGACGATGATCGCCAGCCGCGGCCAGCGGGCAACCAGTTCGGAGATGACTTCAAGGCCGTTGCGGCCCGGCAGTTCAAGGTCCAGAAGCAGCACTTCGGGGACGGATCGGTTGAACTGCGCCAGGGCGGTCTCGGCGTTGCGGAAGGAACCTACGCAGCAATAGCCTTCCTCGCCGTTCACCACGGCGGTCAGGTGGTCGCGATATTCATCGTCGTCTTCGATGGTCGCTACGCGGATATCATTCTGATGGTTTAGCATGATCGGCAGTCTGCCACTTGACGTTAATCCTGATTCTGGTGCCCGCTCCGGGCGCGCTTTCCAGTTGGAAACGCCCCCCGAGGCTCTCGATCCGGCTGCGCATGCCGGTGAGTCCCATCGCCCCCGGGCGAACCACTCCGGAATCAAACCCGCGCCCGTTGTCCTGAATCGAGAGTTCCAAGTTCCCGTCGCGACGCCGGGCGGCGATCCTGACTTCCGAGGCGGCGGAATGTTTGACGACATTGTTGAGGGCCTCGCGGGCCACAAGCAAGAGATTGCGGCGTTGATCGAGCGCGAGCGGCAGCGGCGGCAGGTCGGGGGCAATGTCAAAGCGGCAGCGGATTTGCGCGTCGCGCAGAAAGTCCTCGGCGTTCTGGCAGAGACGATCCAAAAAACTCTCAAACGTGTCGTTGGCAGGATTGGCCATCCAGATCAGGTCTTTGAGGCCGCGCGTGGTTTCGCGCGAGGTGCGAGCCAGTTTCCGCAAATGATCGCGCGAGTTTTGGGAGGACGAGTCGCTGGCCAGTTCCGCCAGCGTGGTCAGACGGGTGAGATCCGCGCCCAGGCCATCGTGCAAGTCCTGCGCGATGCGCGTGCGTTCGGCGGCCACCGCCGCCAGGCGTTCGAGCCGATAAATCTTCCGCGACTCCCGCACCCGCCAGACCACGAACGCCCCGATACCGGCGAACGCAGTTCCACCACAAAGCAGGTAGAACCACCACGTCTCGTGAAAGAATGGCGCGATGTGGAAGGCGCAGGTCGCGCCGGTCTCATTCCAGACGCCGTGGTGGTTGGCAGCGATGACCTGGAAACGGTAGTCGCCCGGTTTCAGATTGGTGAAGAACGCCTGCCGCCGTGTGCCCGCGTCAATCCACTGCTCATCCAGGCCGAGCAGGCGGTATTTGAACCGCGCCCGTTCCGGATTCACGAACGTGTTGGCGGTGAAGGCGAATTCGACCACGCGCCCGCGGCCGGGAGGGAGACGATAAATGGGGTTGTCGGCCGAACGGAAAACTCCTCCCGCGCGTGTTTCCTTGCTGTTCATTTTCCCGTCGCGCACTGGTGAACGGCTGACGCTGAGCGGAGCCGATGAGGCGTTCGTGGCGAGCGTACGTTCCGGTGACAACGGGTCCTGCGGATCGCGAGTGAAGACCAATTCGCCCGTGGCCCGGAGACGTTCAATCACCACCGGCGGTGGCGATTCCTCTTCATGGTGTTGTGTCGGGTCAATGACCACCACGCCTTTCGTGGTGGCGAACCACAGTCGTCCGTCGCGGGTTTTGCAGGCCGGGGGATAGCTTTTCTGGCCATTGGTTTCCTCACTGGGCAGGCCATCGGCTTTGGTGTAACTGACGCAGCGAACCGCGTTGGTGCGCCCTTCGGCCACATCATCGAGCGCGGATCGGCGCACGCGGTAGATGCCCCGGTCATGGCTGATCCAGAGCTGACCCAAGTCGTCCTCCAAGATGAAGTTGACAAGATTGTCCGGCAGTCCTTGGGCGGTGCCGAACGCAGTGATGCGCCCCTCGCGAAGCCGGTGCAGACCGGACTCCGTGCCAATCCAAAGCGAGCCTTCGGAATCCTGATGCAGCGCCCAGACGAAGCCACTCGTCAGGCCATTCGTGGTGGAATACGTCGTGAACCGACCATGTTCATAGCATTGCAGACCGCCGCCAAATGTTCCGATCCAGAGCCGGCCGGCGGCATCCTCGAGCAGGGCGCGAACATCATTGTTGGCCAACCCCTCCGCCGTGGTGAATTTCGTTTTGTCGCCGCCGCTCAGGCGGTGGAGGCTCGCCGCGCCGGCCACCCAGAGCGCACCGTCGCGGGTGGGAAGAATCACGCGGATCTTTGACTCAAACCAATCACCGGAAATGGGATGGCGCGTCAACATCCCGTCCCGCCAGGAATTCAAACCTTCTCCCGTGCCGATCCAAACGGTGCCTTCGCGATCCACGGCCAGCGCCCGAATGTTATTGCGAGACAGTCCGTGCTCGGTGGTCCATTGCTCCCAGCGCTCGTCACTGAAGCGGGCCAGCCCACCGTCGGTGCCGACCCACATTGCGCCGTCCAAACCCTCGCAGACCGCCCAGGTGTTTTCGTGCGGCAACGCCCTGGGCGCGGAGTAACTTCGCATCCGGCGCGGCTGCCAGCGCCACAGCCCGCTCTGCAAAGTGCCCATCCACAAACTGCCTTCGTGGTCTTCGTGAAGGCATGCCGCGACGTCAGGGCCACGTGGAAACGTCACGCTAAGGGTTTCAAAAGTGTCGCTGCGAATCCGGCGGATTCTGTTCGTCTCCCCGGGAAACCACACGCGGCCAGCAGTGTCCTCGAGCACGAACAACAGCCCGTAACTCAAAACGAAGTCCATTTCCTCGGCACTCGAGAGCGGCTCCCAGGAATCGCCGCGCTGCAACGCGACCCAGCCGCGGAAGCCGTGGAAATATCTTGGATCATGCCATCCGGAGAACATGGCCCAGAACCGGCGCGAGCGGCCGGAGTGCAACGCCAGCGCGGCGATTTCCTTTCCCGGCGAACGCGGCGGCATCTTGATGCGCTCGAATTGCTGCCGCTCCACGTTCAATCGGAGAAAGCCGTCGAAGGTGCCGACATAAAGTGTGCCGGCCGGATCCACCTGCAACGTGCGCACCATGCCGCCGGTTTCCAATCCGTGTTCAGGGCCGAAAACGCGCACGCTTCCATCCTCAATGAGGGCCACCGAGGTTTCGCCTCCGATCCACATCCCGCCATTGGGGTCCGCGCAAAGTTGGTAGGCATGAACGATCCGTTCCAAGCCAGGCAGTTTCACCCGTTCCAGGGCATGGCCTGACATCCGCAGTAACAGATTCCTGCCCCCAACCCACAAGCGCCCTTGGGTGTCTTCCGCCAGTGCCCGGGGGTCGTCGCTCTCAAAGTCGGGACTATTCGCCCGGTCCAAAACCGTGAAGCCGGAGCCGTCGAATCGGGCCAGACCTTGCTGGGTCAGAATCCATAGCGAGCCGTCGCGCGTTTGGAGAATGGCCCGCACATCATCGTCGGGCAAACCGTGTTCCTTGCCGAAATTGAAACCGATGAATTCATCGGACATCGCAAGCGGAGCGCTCGCGGCCAGACCTGCCACTGGATTTCCGACGACGGCTCCGCCGAACAGAGCCATCAGCGCAAACAGAATGCAGGCCGAGTTCCCGGACGTCGCCGGGAAAAAACTCTTCCGACGGGTTGCCGGGTTTCCACCTTTGCGCGGCCTCGTATTCCTTGCCAGTTGCATCTGAGTTGCAGTGGGAAGGCTAACGCCCGGCCCTGAGGTTGCCAAACGTAAAGCAAGCATCGCTCCACTGCCGATGAGATACTCACGATGCTATTGGGAAGACGTTAACTCGCAGACCAGCGTCCGGCAGGAAAACGTGGATGCCGGTGCCGCGCGCGGGTGGCAGGTGATCTTGCAGACCGAAGAAGTGCAATCATGCGCCGCAGTGAAACGGCTTGGGCTGTTTGGCTGAAGCAGCCGTTGGCAGTTCAGTTCTCGCTCGAACCGTCTTCGGCGGTCCTCGCTGCCAATAGCGCGTCGAGGGCGTAATTCGGTTCACCCACGGAGAACAGTCGGTCGGAAACTTCATTCAACGCCAGGCGGGTTGCTTCAAAGCGTTCGGATAACGTGCTCAGGATGTTGGTCAGTTCGTAGCGGTGGGCCAGACGATGGTCGCTCGCGGCACGGTATTGCGAGCGGCCCAGAGCCTCGTAGTATTTCAAATCCGGAAAACCGCGCTTCTCCGCGCGCACCCGGATGCGCTCAGGAAACACACCGGATAGAAACAGCGACTGGTTGCCGATATGCACGCGAATGTGGAAACTCGTCCGGTCGTCGGCAGTTTGCAGTGCCGCCAGCATCTCAAAAAAGTAATCCAGCGGATTCGGTTGACCGGGCACCACGCACCGGGCGCGTTCCGTGCGGGCGAATTCCGCGAGCAGTTCCGCCACGTAATCCGCCACCGCGCGGTCGCGGATGTCGGATCGCCGGAACACATGCCGCACTAGCACGTAGAAATAGAAGTGCGTGGAGACACGCAGGCAGCCGCGCCGCTCCAACAGCGCGTGGAGCAATGCCTCGTCGTCAAGAATCAGGTCGCGCGATTCCTCATCCGCCAGCAGACTGACCAGACACTCGGCGTTGCCGAGCTTGGTGCCAAGCACCGACACGATGAAGTCAATGTCCTCCGCGGCAAACTGCACGCGGCAGTTGGGTTGAATCATTTTCATGGTCGCAAATGATCATCGTTTCAACGTCAAAGCCCCGCACTGATTCAGGCGTTAGAGCCTGTTTGAAAACCCGCCCGGTGAGGTCACCGGGCCTACAACGGCGACCGATTTGGCCGGATTCCTGTAGGCCGTGTGCCCTCACACGGCACTCCGCCCAGGTTTTCACACAGGCTCTTAGGCTTTGCCGTACTATGCTGTCGGTTTCAGTGGAAAGCAAAATTGATTCCAGCCACGGGAGCAATGTCTGAGCCTGGGCAGAGAATTCGCCTAACCACATTTCGCGCCTTGAAGCCCTGAATCGCGATTGGAACGCAGGTCTCCGGACCCGGCGTGTTGGCAGGCAAACGCAGGTTCACGCCGGGTCGGAGACCGGCGCTCCGGTTCATGCGGAGGTGAATTGAGAAGCGGGCAATGATTCTTCCCGCAAACGAACTGCTGGACAGTTCTGCCCAGACTGTAGAATAAGTGACCAACGCAAATGCAACTGGACTCCCAGCAACCAAACCTCGAACCCGTCGCGCGCATCCCCGCACGCACGAAGCGTCAGGCGATGGATTGGGGACTGGTGCTCGCCAGTCAGGGCATCGAACCGGTGATTGAACAAATCGAGGATGGATCCTGGACGCTGGTGGTGGCTTCGGAGGATTACGACAGGTCGGTGGCTGCCATCCGGACTTATCGAGTCGAGAATCTCGGCTGGCCGTGGCGCAAACCCATCTTCAAGACGCACGCCATCTTCGATTGGGGCGGCGCCGCGTGGGTTTTGTTGACGTTTGCGTTTTATTGGTTGAGCGACCGGAGCGCAGCCCTGCGCAACGCGGGTATCATGGACGGCAAGGCAACCGCCGACGGCGAATGGTGGCGTTTGTTCACCGCAACCTTCCTGCACGGCGATCTCGCGCATCTGGCGGCGAACGCTGTGTTCGGTTTCATTCTGATCGGTCTGGCCATGGGCCGCTACGGTACGGGCGTGGGATTGTTGGCGGCATTTCTGGCTGGCGCGGGGGGAAACGTGCTGTCCTGGCTGGTGCGCGGCGATGACTTCCGCGGCTTGGGCGCGTCCGGCGTGGTCATGGGCGCGCTGGGATTGTTGGCCGCGCAATCGGTTGCCCTGCTGCGGCGTAATCCCAACGCGCTGAGAATTGCCCTTGGCGGTGTGGCTGGTGGCTTGATGCTGTTCGCACTCCTGGGCATGACGCCCGGCACGGACATCATGGCACACTTTGGCGGGTTCATCTCGGGATTGGTTTTGGGGGTGTTGCTGACGCTGAGCGGAGAATGGACAACTCGCCCGGTCGTCAATTTCCTGGCTGGCTTCATTTTCACCGCACTCGTGATCTGGACCTGGGCGCTGGCGCTCGGAACGATGTGAAACCGGTTTGAACTGGCAAGACGCACAGGGCGTTGACATCATCCGCGCTGTCATGCGCTCGTTCCTGTTCAACCTTCAGCCTGCACGGCTACACCTGCGTTCCGCTGGCTTCGGGCTGGTGGTGTGCGGTTTTCTTTCAATGAATGTTTCCGGTAAAACCTTCGAGGCCCGCGGCCAGCAATTCACCGCGTTCAAATCGTTTGGCACATTCAAGAAATTGCCGGGGGAGCAACCGGGCGAAATCATTCTGACTTCACGCGAAATCCACAGTCGCATCGCATGGGATGAACTGATTGCTTCGTGGAACGTGGAAATGCCCGCCAGCGCCTATCTCAAGATCGAGGCCCGCGCGGTTTATCCCGATCACACCACCAAGTGGTACGTGCTCGGGCTTTGGTCCGGTGATCCCGCACGGCATCCACGCGAGAGCGTGCGCCGACAGAAGGACGCCGACGGCAACGTGGACACCGACACGCTGATTCTGCGTGAACCCACGAAACGTTTCCAAATTCGACTGACGCTGGGAGGCGCAGGCCGGGAAAAGCCCAAGTTGAAATTCCTGGGCCTATCGCTGACGGACACCACGGCCACCCCGGAGTTGCTGCCGGCGAATCGGGCGGCTTGGGGACGAACCCTGGACGTGCCCGAACGTTCGCAGATGGCTTACGAAAACGGCGGCGTGTTGTGCAGCCCCACAACCGTCTCCATGATGCTGGCGCATTGGAGCCGGGTCTTGAAGCGTCCAAGCCTGGATCACGACGTGCCGGAAATCGTGACCGGGGTTCACGATCCAAAATGGGGCGGCACGGGCAATTGGGTGTTCAACACCGCCTACGCGGGCGCGCTGCCCGGCATGCGCGCCTACACCGCGCGACTCACCGACGTGGCGGAACTGGAGGATTGGATTGCGCGCGGCATCCCGGTGGGATTGTCGCTCTGCTACAATCGCCTCCGGGGAAAGGGTCGCGCACCCAGCGGCCATCTGGTGGTTTGCGTCGGCTTCACCTCAACCGGCGATGTGATCGTGAACGATCCGGGCACGAGCAAGAACGTCCGTAAGATTTTCCCGCGGGCGAATTTGGTAGATGCCTGGGCGCACTCGAAGAATGCGGCCTATTTCATTTATCCGGAAAAAGTCAGACTGCCCAAGGATCGTTTCGGCCATTGGGAATCGGCAAAGGCGAAGCCGGTTCTCAATTGACGCGGAGGTGAGGACAGACCGTTGCGTCCATTTGGTTCGACATTGCTTTGCCCCCCTAGCGCGTGCTTGTTAATCTCCTGCCCGGATGAACAAAACAGGCACAGTCTATCTTGTCGGGGCCGGGCCGGGCGACGCGGGTTTGCTCACGTTGCGCGGGGCGGATTTGCTGCGTCGCGCCGACGTGGTGATTTACGACGTGCTGGTCAATGCGGAGTTGCTGCGCTTTGCACCGACGACGGCAGAATTGATTTCGCGTGGCAGTCGCGCCACGGATACCGCGTTATCCCAGGAACAAATCACTGCCTTGATGATCGCGAAGGCGCGCGAGGGTAAATGCGTTGTGCGGCTCAAGGGCGGTGATCCTTACGTCTTCGGTCGCGGCGGGGAGGAAGCCGAGGCGCTGACGGCGACGCACGTGCCGTTTGAAGTGGTGCCCGGGGTGTCGTCCATCGTGGCGGCACCGAACTACGCGGGCATTCCGCTCACCCATCGTGAACATTGTTCCAGTTTCACCGTGATGACCGGTCACGAAGGCGCGAGCGGGGAGGAAAGCCATTTCGACCTGGATCAGATTGCGCGGATTCCCGGCACGAAGGTCATTCTCATGGGCCTGAAGAAGCTGGACGAGTTGACGGAAGGGTTGATCGCCCGCGGCATGTCGCCGGAGATTCCGGTGGCCATCGTGAGCTGGGGCACCACGGGCCGGCAGCAATCCGTTGACGGGACCCTGGCAACCATTGCCAGTCTTGCTTCGGATCTGGAACTGACGCCGCCCGCGCTCACGGTCATTGGGGACGTGGTGAAGTTGCGCAAGAAACTGAACTGGTTCGAGCGCCGCCCGCTGTTCGGCCAGCGGGTGGTGGTGACGCGCGCGCGCGGGCAGGCGGCGGAGTTCAGCCACCGGCTCACGGAACTGGGCGCGGATGTCCTGGAAATCCCGTGCATCAAGATCGCGCCGCCCGCCAACCTGCATCTGCTCGGCGATGCGTTGTTGGAATTGAACGCCTACGACTGGCTGGTGTTCACCAGCGCGAACGGCGTCACCGCGTTCTTTGATTATTTCTACAAAGGGTTCAAGGATACGCGCGACATCGGCGGCGTGCGCATCGCGGCGGTGGGGCCGGGCACGGCGGCGAAACTGCGCGAACTGCATTTGCAGGTGGACCTGATGCCCGAAGAAGCCATCGGCAAGAAGATCGCCAAGTCGTTCTCCCAATACGAAAGCATTGAGAATCTGAAGTTCTGTCTGCTGCGGGCCCAGGTGGCGAATCCCGACCTGCCCCAGGCACTCGAAGAACTCGGCGCCATTGTGGATGACATTCCCTGTTATCAAACGGTGGCGGAAACCGAGGATGCCAACGGGGATGCAGCGAGGCTGCGCGCTGAGGGCGCGGACTGGATTACCTTCACCAGCGGCTCGACGGTGGAACACTTTCACGCGCGCTTCGATTTGCCAACGCTGTTGGGACAATTTCCGCAAGCGCGCCTCGCCTCCATTGGCCCGGAAACCAGCAAGGCCATTCAGACATTGGGTCTGACCCCAGCTATCGAAGCGAAGACGCACACCATCGAAGGATTGACGGCGGCACTGCTCAAGGCCGAAGGAAAAAAGAAGTAACTTGCGCCGGCTCGTCGCCGTGCTGTTGCGCGCGCGCTCAAGGCCGCGCCGAAATCTCCAGCATCCGCTCAATCGGCCGGCGGGCGCGTTGCAGATTGTGCTCGGGCACTTCAATGCGCGGTGCCAGGTTCTTCATGCAGTCGCGCACTTTTTCAAGCGTGTTCAGCTTCATGAATTTGCACTCGCTGCATCGGCAGTTGTCCGTGGGCAGGCGCATCACGTCGAACGTCGGGGCGCAGAGGAATTCCTTGCCCGGACATTCCTTCTGCATCCGGTGAATGATGCCGGACTCGGTCACAATCACGAACTGCTTCGCCGGGCTGGTCTTGCAGTAGGTGATCATTTTCTCGGTCGAGCACACCGCATCCGCGAGGTCGCGCACCTCACGCAGGCTTTCCGGATGCACCACGACTTTCGCGTCCGGGAATTGCGCACGCATCCGCAGCAGGCTGTCGCGACGGAACTCGACGTGCGCGTAACAGTTGCCCTTCCACAACGTCATGGGCCGGCCAGTCTGTTCCATGACCCACGCGCCCAGATTCTCGTCCGGCACGAACAAGAGGTCCTTGTCCCTGGGCGACGACTCCACAATCTTCACCGCGTTGCCGCTGGTGCAAATCACGTCGCTCAACGCCTTTACCGCGGCGCTGCAATTGATGTAGGTGACGGTGTAGAAATTGGGATTCGTTTTCTGCAACGCGGCCAACTGGTCGGCGGGGCAGCTTTCCTCCAGCGAACACCCGGCATCCTTGTCCGGCAGCACGACGATTTTGTCGGGATTCAAAATCTTCGCGGTCTCCGCCATGAAATGCACGCCGCAGAAAACGATTACATCCGCAGGTGTGGCTGCCGCCTGTTGCGAAAGACCGAGCGAGTCCCCGACGTAATCGGCGATGTCTTGGATTTCCGGCACCTGATAGTTGTGCGCGAGGATGACGGCGTTCAACTGCTGCTTCAGGGCCAAGATTTCGCGGGCCAGCGGTTCTGCTTGAGCGCGCGGCATTGGCCGGCGCACGGGGAACCGATCCACACCTGTTGGTTGAATTTCCGTCACGTTAATCATCATCGAAAGCTAACGTGCCCCGCGTGGGGCGTCAATTGACCTGACAGAGTTGGTGCGAACCGAATCGCGGGTCATCGCGTTACACCGTTGCCGCTGCGGTGTAGAACGCATCCAGATTCGCCAGCGGACTGGCGGGCGGCACGTCGCAGCCGGAGGAAATCACGAAGTTGCAGTGGGCGCGCGTGGCCTTGAGCAGTTCGCTGGTCCGGTTCGCAACCGTTTCAGGGGTGCCTTGATGAAATACCGCTGTGGGATCGAGATTGCCGCAAAGCACCACCTCGGGCGGCACTTTGCCCAAGGCCGCCACGATGTCCATCGGTGCACCGAAGTGAAACGATTTGGTGCCGGATTCGAGCACGGCGGGCAGATGAACCAGTTTGGCCGCACAATTGTGCAGGATCAGCGTGAAGTTTTCGTCCGCGGCAGCTTGCACGATGCGTTTCACGTAGGCGGCGGAGAACTCCGCCAGACCGCGCGGCGAGAGCAAGCCGGCCGCCGGTTCGGCCAATATGATGCCTTTGGCGCCCGCAGCCTTGAACGCCCGGGCGTAGGCGGTGAGAAACTCCGTGCTCTTCTCCAGAACCAAATGAATCAAATCCGGATCCGTGAGCGTCAGCCCGCACGCTTCACTCAAGCCCACCAGCCGGCCCGCGAGGGAAAACGGGCCAATGCAACCGGCCAGCACCAGCGGATTCTCCGGCAGCCGGCTCAGCCGGATCACGGTTTCGAGATAGACGCCCGTGCGAAGGTCGCCCGGCTGCGGCACCGCGAGGGATTTGGCCTGGTCCAGGCTGGAAACCACGACGCCGATCGCCGTCGGGATTTCATCGTCACTCATCTGAATTTCGCAGCCGAATGCCTCCGCCTCCGCGCTCAGGTCCATCGCGGACAAGACAACGGGCGCGTGATAGCGTTTGTGCAGCGCCACGGAGGCATCGAACTGGGCTTGGGGATTCGTGACTACCTCGCGCACCGTCGCGCCGGTCAGCGTGGTGCCAGGATACACGGCAATTGGCATGGCCACACGCGTGGTGGAATTCAGAACGAATTGATTGAACGAGTGCATTAAGCTGACTCCGCCGATGCTAGGGGTGCTTAACAGCCAGTGAAAAGAACCCCTTCCTTTGTAGGAGACGAGGTAACGAGTCTGCAATTCTCACAATTCCCCGGAGAGCTGCGAGAGACTCCGGACGTCGTCTCCTACATTTTTGACGGGCTCTTAACCATCTCCGCACCGCCGCGTGATCAGATTCTGCCTGCCTCCGCTCGAAAATCCAAGACCATCCTTGCCGCCAAAGAGCGGAAAGCGTCTAATGACATTATCGCCGGTCCAATCGGCGAGCGATCGCTGGAAGCTGCTCAAACATGCAAACTATGAAAACCACGTCATTTCTGGATCGCCGTGAATTCCTGCGTCTCAGTGCCTGCCTGATCGGCGGACTGACGTTGCGCCAGCAACGGAGCTGGGCGGCTTCGCAATCGGAAGTTCCCGCCATTCGGCTGGAACGTCTGTCCACCGGGGCCAATGTGTGCCGTTGGTTCCGCTTTCCGCGCCGGGACTCGGCGGAGCATTTCAACAATTACATTCCCGATGCTGAAGCGGCGCTGATGGCGGAACTCGGGCTAAACCACGTTCGCCTGTGTATCCAACCGCGTGTGTTGATGGAGCGCGGCGGCGGCTTGATTGCCGAGCGCGCCCAACAGGTCGAGGCGGCCTTGCGCCGGTTTCATCGCGCCGGATTGGCCGTTGTGGTGGACATCCACAACGAAGACCGCGACGACGAGTTGAATCCCGAATGGCAGGATGCGTTTGTGAAATTCTGGTCCGCCTTCGCCGCGCGGCTCAGTGCCTTTGACCCCGACCTCACGGTTCTCGAAATCATCAACGAACCGGTGTTCCGCGGGCGCGAATCGGACTGGGACACGCTCAACGCCCGCCTCGCGGCGGCCATTCGCCAAAGCGCGCCGCGGCATACCATCATGACCACCGGTCCGAACTGGGGCGGCATTGATGGGTTGAAGAAACTCACCGTGCTGCCGGACAAGAACGTCATTTACTCCTTCCATTGTTACGATCCATTTCCTTTCACGCATCAAGGCGCGACCTGGTCGAGCGAAGAGGTCAAACCCTTGCGCGGCGTGCCGTATCCTTCCAGTCCCGAAGCCGTCGCGCCGCTGCTGCCGGCGTTGGAAGCCGAACCTGGCTCGCGGCGGATGCTTGAGCGCTACGGCAACGAACGCTGGAACAAGGAGAAGCTCGCCGCGCGGTTCAAGGAAGGCATCGAGTGGGGCGCGCGTCATGGCGTGCCGCTGTACTGCGGCGAGTTTGGCGTTTTCCCGCCACACGCCAATCCCGAACATCGCGCGAACTGGTTTCGTGACTTCGGCCAGGTGCTCGCGGAACATCGCATCGGCTGGGCCGTGTGGGGCTGGGACGAAGGCTTCGGCCTCAGCCGACGCTACGTGGACGGCAAGCCGGTGGTGGATCAGGTGGTCGCCCGGGCGTTGGGATTGAAGGCGACCTGAATTGCCCGCTAGCAGCCCGTCATAAATGTAGGAGACGACGTCAGGAGTCCCTCGCAGGCCTCCGCGAAATTGCGAGCGTTTTTCGCCGGCGGTCGCGCGCTGGGAAGCTGGCCTGGCCTGACCCGCGACGTGCTGGAAGGCCCCGGTGAACTGCCGGTGACGACCAATTACCGTAACGTGCTCGCGCCCATCTTGCGCCGCCACGGCGCCGCCGAAAAGTTGAACCAGGTTTTTCCCGGGTTCACGCTCGAGGCCCTTCCGCTTTACGGTTGATTCGGGTACTCAAAGCGGGTTCACCCCCGCGGCCAGAAGCGCAGCCAGAAGCGTTGCGGGGATTGAATCAGGATCTCGCGCAGCAGTACTTCGAGGCTGGCGGCTTGCGGCTCGTCTAGTTTTCGCGTGGACGCGAGCGTCACGGCAAACACCGCTGCCGCGGCCACAAAGAAAATGCTGTAGCGATTCCATTCCACTCCCAGCCAGACGGGCGCGCGGTTACCCACGGCGTCAATGAGCAGTCCCCACCCGATCGGAGCGAGGCCCAGGGCCACGTTGCTGACGACCGAGTAGATGGCAAAGAAATGGTTGCGGCCCATCACGGGAATGATGGACATGGCGAGCCGGGTGTTGGCCATGCTGACGAGCGCGGCGAGCAGGCCCATGAAGAATTGCAGCGCCAGGACCCCCGTGAGGGCGGTGGGAAACAACCGGCCAGACAGCGCAAGCCAGCCCGCCAACACCGCGATCCATGCGGCTGAGGCAAAACTCAATACTGGTTTGCTGCCCAACCGGTCGAGCTGCGAGCCAAGAAACCACAGGCTGCTCCAGCCGCCGATAAACGCGGCGGAACTGACGAGCAGAATCCTCCCCTCGGACATGCCGCCCTCCGACTTTAGAAACGCCACCGTAAACGCGGAGATGCCGCCATAGGCGACCGACCAGGCGACTACCGTGTGCAGCAGCTTGCGGAACGGCGCATAGCGCGCCATCTCCAGCCAAGGGACACGCGCCGTGGAAAGGTGGGGCTCTTCCGGGGGTTCGACGTCAGGTATTCGTTTCAAGAAAACCAGACTCAGGGTGCCCATGATGCCGCTGAAGGCGAAGAGCGCGGCAAACTGCCAGGGATAGGTAGGTCCCGCCAGCGTGCCGGCCGCCACCAGGAAGGCCACAAAGCTGGCCACATTCTGAACGGCAGCATCACGGACCAGATACTTCCCCCGCAAGGTCGCTGGCACCAGCGCGGTGATCCACGGCAACCAAGCACAACTGGAAATACCACGCGAAAGATTGAACCCAAACAACAGTACCAACAACAACGCCAACCGATTGCGCGGATCCAGCAGTCCGCCGGTGAGGGGCACCAGCGCAATGATGAAAATGAAGATGACACGCATGCCCCAGCCCGCCAGCACGAAACGCCGGTAGCCAATGCGGTTGATATGGCTGGCGGCGGGGATCTGAAAGATCACCAGGAGTGGCATCATTCCCGCTATGATGCCGAGCACAGTCGCACTCGCCCCAAGAGACTTGGCGTATAGTATCATCGGTCCGGCGAGAATGACCTGAAAGGAGAGCGCGTTGAATGTGGCAAACAAGAAGGCATTATGCAGCCCGGGCGGAAAATGCGCTTTCCCGTCAGCTCGCGGCTCAGACTCGGATGCTGGTGTTGACTCGGTCATTGAATTGCCCCGCGGCCATGGCCACGAATGCCTTGAAACTATCCAGACCTTGGGAGGAACTTGTCCAGCCGAATTGGACACACCCGACAATCGGCGATGCCGCCCGTCGGTTCGTTGCCCTTCCGCCACCAACCACCATTCACCCGTCGCGAGACCCATGATGAGGTAACTTGACAGTTGCCTGAAACCTACAGATTCTCACCCATCACGTATCACTTTATGAGCCTTAGGCGCGTATTCGCTTTGTGTCTGGCGGCCCTCCTCAACCCAATCCCCGTCTCCTCGTTACTGGCTTTCGACCCGCCGCCGCCAGTAATCACGGGCATTCACGCCACGGACGGCCAGCGCAACCTGCGCTTCACGCCGTATCCCGGGGCGCAAGCCTACACGTTTTACAGCGCCGCCAGTCCGGCGGGTCCGTTCACCCCGGACACGAATTTTTTTCTGGCGCCTTACATCACCGGTTATACGACCATTCCAACCACCAACGGCAGCATGGTGGTCACCAACTATGCGTATGAATGGCGCACCACCAACGCCGCTGTGCCCAACGCCTTCTACCAGATTGGGGTCACGCCTTTGAGTCGCGACGCGGTTTTGACCGCCACGGTTTTGAATCGCCTGGCGTACGGTCCCACGCCGGACGAATTGGAACGGGTGACGGCCATCGGTCCGCAAGCGTACATTGAGGAGCAGTTGAACGTGGAAGGGATTCCCGAAAACTCGCACGAATATGTTGCCGAGACTACAAACGCAGTCCCCTCAGACCTAACGCCGTCCTGGAGCTACATCAGCGTGACGGGCCGTCTTTCGGGAACGACGTTCTACCTCTACCTCACCCAGCCAACGGAGGTGCTCATTGATGACCTCGAGTTGCGCCCGATTTTCGTGACGGACGGCGCAACTTCTTACGGCACGAATCTGCTGGTGAACGGTGAATTTGAATCGGCACTCACTCCGGCGTGGACTGTCAGTGGCACGACTGCCGGTTCCGCGATCACCGGCGCATCCGCCCATTCCGGCAGCGGGGCCCTCCGTTTGGTTTCCAGTGCCTCCGGCTCCACCACCGCCAACAATGTCCGCCAATCGCTCACCACCACCCTGACCAACAACGCCCCGGTGATTCTCAGTTACTGGTATCTGCCAGGCACCAACAGCAGCCGCCTCACGGTGCGGCTTTCGGGCAGCGGCTTGATCAGTTCGGCGGGCAATGTTCCCGCGCCGCCCACCTGGATTTACGCCACGGCCACCGGCACGGCTACGTCCACGCCGCAGATTTACCTTTACCTTTCCGGTGCGGGCGAAGCCTACGTGGACGACCTCAAGCTGGTGGCGGGCAGTGTACCGGAAGCCGGCCCGAATCTGGTGCAAAACGGTGGTTTTGAATCGCCGCTCGACACCACTTGGACCGCCTCCAGGGACTTCACGAATTCGACCCTCAGCACCACCGTCGTACGTTCCGGCAACAGCAGTTTGCGGCTGATCGCCACGGCGGCCGGCGGCGGTAACAATGATTCCCTGCAACAAACCATCACGCCAGCACTGGTCAGTGGCCAGACGTACACCGTGAGCTACTGGTATCTTCCTTCGCCCAATCGCACCCTTACCGTGAGGTTGAGCGGCAGTGCATTGAGCAGCACGCCCGATCGCACCCCCGCTGGCCTATACCGACGGTTGAACGCGGCCGAGGCGGCCATCGGCGATTACCGTGCGTGGTTCTGTCTCCATGCGGTGAATTCGCCTCGCCAGCTTTTTGAGGTTCTCTCGCAATTCTGGGAAAACCATTTTGTCACGCAATACGCCAAGAGCCGGGATTATCTCCAGGGCCGGGGCTATGACAGCACTCGGGCAGGCGTGCTCGCCACCGAATGGGAGTTTCGCGAGATAACCAAATGGCGCGATGTGCTGCTCAACCCGCAGGGCACATTCTACGACCTGCTGAAGATCAGCGCCGAGAGCCCGGCGATGATCGTGTACCTCGACACGGTCAACAGTCGCGGTAACGGGACCAGAATCGCCAATGAAAACTACGCGCGCGAGTTGCTCGAATTGTTCACCTTCGGCGTGGATAACGGCTACGACCAGAATGACATCGTGCTCCTGTCCCGGGCGTGGACTGGCTGGTCTGTGGAGTTGGTGGATGCACACGACATTGACTACCCGTTCGCGCTTCCTTCGGTGACTTATTACCCAAACACCAACAGCACCTCGAAGGCGAACACGGTTGGGGTCTGGACGTTCAACTTCAAATCCGGGAATCACGGCACAAATCGCGGCGCGCTGTTTGCGGGCCGGACCGTGCCGGCGCGCTTCGGGCCGCCTTGGGCCGGCCGGAATTATCAACTCACCCTGCCCGCCCGTACGGGCACCAACGGAATTATGGATGGCTACGACGTGATCGCCCACCTGGCGGATCAGCCGTTCACCCAGGAGTACCTCAGCATCAAGTTGTGCCGCCTGTTCGTGCATGATGATTTCCCCAATCCCAGCACCACGCCCGGCCAGCCGGAATACGATTTTTACGATTACACGAATCCCAATCTCTCCCCCGAAGCGGCGCTGGTGCATCAATGTATGTTGGCGTGGGAAAACAGTTCGCCGAAGGGCAACCTGCGCGCGGTGCTGAACACCATCTTCAATTCGGACCTGTTCCGCAGCCACACCGCGGCGGCGCAGAAGGTGAAAACGCCCCTGGAGTTTGTGGCCAGCAGCGTTCGCGCGTTACGCTCGGTCAATGCGGATGGCACCGCCACCGCCAGCACGGATGGCTTCTCCTTTGCCACGCCGCTGAACCGCATGGGCGCGATGGCGTTGTTTGATCGCGGCGATCCTGATGGTTATCCCGAATCCGGCCCTCCCTGGATCAGCGCCGGCACGTTGGTGGAACGCATCCGTTACGCCCAGGCCTTCTGTAATGCCGGCACCGGCGACGACGCGGGCAGCCATGTGTGCGATCCTGTCGCTCTGCTGAAGAAGAAGCTGTCGTCGGGCAGTTGGAGCAATGCCGGTGCGGTCGCCGATTACTTCCTCGACATCCTGTATCCTGGCGAAGGGCAGGCGAACCTCGCGCTCTACCGCCAGGCCGCCATGGACTTTCTCAACACCGCCGACAACGGCACGACTGGTTCCCTCTTCAGCAGTCTGGGCAACACCTCGACCACCTACGATACCCGGGTGCGTGGCATGGTGGCGATGCTGATGGCCTTTCAACGTTTCCAGGAGCAATAATCCTATGCAACACTTCCACGTTCTCACCCGCCGCTCATTCTTGAGCCAGTCGTTCAAGACGAGCCTGGCCGTCGCGTTGTCCACGCTGGTGGACATTCCGTTCGTCATGAAACGCGCCCTTGCCGAGGGCAGCATCGGTTTGAATGGAAGGAAAATCCTTTTCATCTGGCTGCGCGGCGCCAATGACGCCCTCAATTCGGTGGCGCCCATCGAAGACAGCGCCTACGCTACGATTCGCCCGACCATCGGCATCACCAAAGATCCGGGCGTGACGGCCGATTACTACTCCCAGACCGGTTCGTGCTTTGACGCAACCCAATTCGGTAATCCGGCCTTCGCGCCGCGTTCCTCCGCGGACGATACCTACAGCTACGCGCGCGGGCTGCGACTCGGCAATGGTTTCGCCGCGCTGCATCCGTCACTCAAGTTTCTCGCGCCGGTGTATAACGCCGGCGATCTGGCGTTGGTCCACCGCGTCGCTTACCCGAAGCAATCCCGTTCGCATTTCGATTCGCAGAATTACTGGGAGAATGGCAACCCGCACAACAACCTCTCCAAGGACGGCATCTTCTACCGGGCCATCGTCGAGTCCGGCCTGGCGAACACCGCGCCGCTCACCGGCATTTCCATTCAATCGTCGCTGCCGTTGATTCTGCGCGGCTCGGCGGCGGCGATGACGAACCTGACCAATCCGACCCGCTACGACCTGCTCGGCGTGCCCACCCCGGCGGGCGATCTGAAAGCGGCCAACGCGATTTCCGGAGCCAATTTTCATCCCTTCCCCGCCAAGCGCAGCCGTGAGTTGCTCGATTTGCAGTACGAGAACATGACCAACACCCTGCGCATTTTTGCCAACATTGATTTCTCCGAGAACGGCAACATCTTCCGCGATGACACCGTGACCGATGCCGATCAAGAATGGCACGAAGGCACCGCCCCGGCCGCCGGTAGTTCCAACCGCGGCTATTATCTCTTCCCCACCACCATCAACAGAAACGGCGGCTACCTGCGGCCCGGCGGCGCGACCAACGTCAACAAACAAGTCATCGCCACCAATCACCACGGGTTCTTTGCCAACCTCAAGGCTGCCGCCATGATTCTCAACAAAACCGACGCCATCATCGCCGGCACTGAACTGGGCGGATTCGACACGCATCAGAATCAAGGCGGAGCCGACGGCACCCACGCCAACCTCCAACGTGTCATCGGCTGGTCCATGTATGCCGTGCGGAAGTACTTTCAAAACTACGCGGACAAGGCGACCTGGGATAACACCATCGTCATCACGCTTTCCGAGTTTGGGCGCACGGCCGTGGAAAACGGCGATAGTGGCACGGATCACGCCGAGGCCGGTTTGATGTTCCTGGGCGGCGGCGGCATCAAGGGCTACGGCAAGGGCAACGCTTCCGGGGTCTTCGGTTGCAGTCCCGCCGAGACCCTCGCGTGGCAACCCGGCCCGCGCACCACGAACCTGGCCACCTGCGGCACCATGTTCGCCGCCAATCCCAATGTCGCGGCCGGCTATCTGCGTCGCTCCTGTGATTACCGTTCCGTGCTGGGCGAAGTCATCCGCGAGCACCTCGGCGCCACTCAGGCTCAATTGGGGCGCATCATTCCTGACTATGCCAATCCCGGCGAGAACCTGCTCGCTGGCGGCATCTCCAGCGTGGACGGCGTCCAGATTCGCGGTGAAGTCGGCCTCTTGTGAGAATGCCGGGACCTGCAATCCTGCTGCGTTGACAAGCCGTCGGATTGTCCGTTATCTCGCCGCCATGCCATTTCGATTACCGCGCAGGAAGTTTCAAGCCGTTACACCTCCGCCCGCCGGAGGCGGTACCAACTCCCGCTGGCGCCAGCAGCACGTCACCGCAATTTTCCTTTCCGCGATGTTGTTTTTCCTTCGCGCGGAAGCCGCTTTTGTCACGAACACCCCTTCCGCGGATGCCTCGCTCATGGAAGTTGCGCCCAACAACAACAACGGCGCCCAGGCGTTCGTGCTTTCCGGCCGCACTCAGAATGGGCCACGCGTGCGCGCCCTCTACCGATTTGACCTTACCAACCTGCCCGCCAACGCCACCGTGCTTTCCGTCACGCTGGAACTGCAGGTGACCGGTCAACCCATTGACGGCCTGGCCAATGCCCCGTTCGGTTTGCATCGGATGCTTCGCCCGTGGGGCGAGGGCGACAAGAATCCGATCAGCCCGCCCGGACAAGGCCTGCCGGCCAGTCCCGGCGAAGTCACCTGGCTGCACAGTTTCCATCCCACCAACGCCTGGACCATTCCGGGGGGCGCGGCGGGTGCGGATTACATTGGCTTCGAGAGCGCGTTTCAATTCATCTACGGCATCGGCGAATCGCCTTACCGTTTTGAATCCACCACTGAACTGGTCGCCGACGTGCAGAGCTGGGTAAATAATCCGGCAGCCAATCACGGCTGGATGCTTATCTGCGCGGAAGAACAAACGATCTTCACCGCGCGCCGCTTCAGTTCCCGTGAAGACACGCTAGCTCCACCCACCTTGGAGCTCGAATACTTGGTACCACCGCAAATCGAAGCCATTACTCACGATGACGGAAAAGTGCAATTCAGCTTTAGCACCTGGCCCGGTCAGAGTTACGCGGTGGAATTCCGCAATTCGCCGTCGGCCGGTGCGTGGCAACCGCTCACCAACCTGGTCACCGCCACGCAACCCGAGTCGGTGTCCATCACCGACACCCTCGATCTTCCGCAACGCTTTTACCGCGTCGTGACCTATTGAACCGGGTTCCGGCATTGGCGAGACGGTCGTACAGACCACGCCCGCAACGGAAGGGGCGACAGGTTTGACCCTTATCCGACCCGACACCTCCGGTCAATTCCTGCGCGCAACAACCTACGAATGTATCCCAACCGATCACGGAGCAAACTTTCAATGGACAGTTGCAGCCTGCGGAATGGCTGGGATACACTCGCGCTTCTATGAAACTCGAAACCCTTTGTTTGCACGGCGGCACGCAGCCCGACCCGGTTACTTTGTCGCGCGCGGTGCCGGTTTATCGCACCAGTTCGTATGTGTTCAAGAACACCGAACACGCCGCGGATCTCTTCGCGTTGCGCGAACTCGGCAACGTCTATACGCGCATCATGAACCCGACGACCGACGTGCTGGAAAAGCGCGTCGCGTTGCTCGAAGGCGCGCCGGAAATGGGCGGGCTGGGCGTCGCCTCCGGCACGAGTGGCGTCTTCTATTCGGTCATCAACGTGGCTCAGGCGGGCGATAACATCGTGTCCGCGCGCAATCTGTACGGCGGCACCTACACGCAGTTCAACGACATCCTGCCCGCGCTCGGCATCACCGTGAAATTCGTGGACTCGACGGACCCGCAGAACTTCGCCAAGGCGATTGACGCAAAGACCCGTGCGTTGTTTTGCGAAACCGTTTCCAATCCGGCCTTGGAGATTGCCGACCTGGAGGCCATCGCCAGCATTGCAAACGCAAACGGGATCCCGCTCATTGTGGATTCCACTTTTAGCACGCCGTATCTCACGCAACCCCTCGCGCACGGTGCGGACATCGTGGTCCATTCGCTGACCAAGTGGCTTGGGGGCCACGGCACGGGCATTGGCGGAGTGGTGGTGGACAGTGGCCGCTTCAACTGGGCGGCGGGGAAACATCCCCTCTACACGACACCGGACCACAGTTATCACGGCTTGCGCTGGGGGATTGATCTGCCCGAGCCGCTGCGCCCGCTGGCGTTCATCCTGCGCATGAGAACCGTGCCGCTGCGCAATCTCGGCGCGTGCATCGCCCCGGACAATTCGTGGATGTTTCTCCAGGGCATCGAAACGTTGCCGCTGCGGGTCGAGCGACATTGCCAGAACGGTCTCGCCGTTGCGCAATGGCTCAAGCAACAACCGCAGGTCACCTGGGTGCGATTCCCCGGCCTGCCGGACGATCCGGAGTTTGCACGCAATCAAAAGTATCTGCGCGGCAAAGGCGGTTCGATGGTGGTGTTCGGCATCAAGGGCGGACTCGAAGCTGGCCGCAAATTCATTGATTCGCTCAAGCTGCTTTCGCATCTCGCGAACGTGGGCGATGCCAAGTCGCTGGCCATTCATCCGGCCTCCACGACGCACTCGCAATTGAACGAGGACCAACAGCGCGAAGCCGGCATCACACCCGACCTCGTGCGATTGAGCATCGGCCTGGAGCACGTTGACGATATCTTGGCGGACCTCGCGCAGGCATTGAAAGCTTCCGCGTGAGTTGAAATTCAAAGAGGGAAACGAGGAGGCGCCGCAGGGACGCCCTGAGCCAGATGATGCGTAAGGTCCAAACGAAGTTCTTCGAGTTCAAAAGCCGCCGGCAACCGCTCCGATTGCGGGTCGGCGGTGAATTGGAGCGGTTCACGCTCGCTTATGAAATGTACGGGCGGATGAATTCCGACAAGTCGAATGTCATCCTGCTTTTCCACGCGATGACGGGCAATCAACACGCCGCCGGCTTTAACCCGGAGGTGCCCGGTCTGGATGGGCGTTGGACGGAGGAAGTGCGTCAGGGCTGGTGGGACGGGTTCATCGGGCCGGGCAAGGCGCTGGACACGCGTTTGTTTTGCGTGATCTGCGTGAATTACCTCGGCGGCTGCTACGGGTCCACCGGGCCGGCCTCCCTCAATCCCGCGACGCGCAAACCCTGGGGGCCGGCGTTTCCAGTGCTGCGCATGAGCGACATTGTGGATTCGCAGATGCGCCTGCTCGATGAGTTGGGCATCCGGCAATTGCACGCCGCGGTGGGCGCCTCCACCGGCGGCTTCCTATGTCAATTGCTGGCCACGCGTTATCCGGAGCGCGTGCGTATTGTCGTGCCCATCGGCACCGGCGTGGAAACGACGATTCAACAGCGGATCATGAATTTCGAGCAAGTGACAGCCATCGAAGGTGATCCGCATTTCAAGGGCGGCGATTATTATCGCGGCCCCAAACCCGACACGGGTCTCGCGCTGGCGCGGCGCATTGCGCACAAGACGTTTGTCTCGCTGGAAATGTTGCGGGAACGCGCACGCGAAGAGATTGTCAGCCACAAACCCCCGCACGGTTGGTATGAAATGAATCATCCGGTGGAGTCCTACATGCTCCATCAGGGTGACAAATTCGTAAAACGGTTCGACGCCAACACCTACCTGCGCATTCTCGACGCGTGGCAATGGTTTGACCTGGTGGCCGAAGGCGGCGCGGCGGATCTCCATGAACTATTCGAACGCTGCCGCGGCCAGGAGTTTCTGGTCTTCAGCATGGATTCGGATCTCTCCTTCCCGCCCGCGGAACAATCGAAATTGGTTCACGCGCTCAAGCGGGCGCGAGTTCCCGTGATGTGGATCACGGTCCACTCAGACAAGGGCCACGACGCGTTCCTGCTCGAGCCGAAGCTCTTTACACCACACCTGCAACAGGCGCTGGGGCATTGAGGCGTAAGAAACAGATTCGCCGAGTTTCAGTTCGCGCACTGAAACCCCGAACCCGAGCGCAGAGCATTGCTCGGCTCGGCCCGTCACGCGGAGCAATGCTCCGCGCTTCATTTTGGGGAAGTCTCAACGATTCAGAAATCGCGCATGAAAGCCGTGAACCGCATGGGCGTAACGCCGGTTTTCCAACCGGCGAGCGCCGACTGGAAAGTCGGCGTTACCGACAGGAGGTTCATGGAGGGCGAAGGGTGTTGCCCCCCATTCCCGTCGTCTTCAGAAGCTGATATTTCGCAGCGCGAGCGCAACGACGGTCAGAATCAGCATGAGTCCGGCCGGCATGAACTTCTTCGTCTTGGCCCACCGGATGCCGAACACCACCAGTAGCGCCGCCATCAGCACGTTCGCCACGTTTTGGGAAAATGTCTCAGGCAGCACGCCCGGCACGGCGCACACGATCAGCGCTGCGGCAAAAATGGCGGACATCACCAGCGACACCGTGCTCTTGCCCTTGAAATAGCCGACCAATCCGCCGACGAGCAGCAGGACGATGTAAACCAGGAGAACCGTGTATTGCATGGCGCAGCAAGCTGCCTCATTCGGCCTGCGCGTCCAAGCTCAGAATTTCCCCTGGCTCGCACTCCGCCACCACCTCGAACGGCCGGCAGCACACTTCGCAATCCGTCGTGAACCGCTGAAACCCCGTGCTGGTGTCAATCACGATGTCAAATTTCTGCCCGCAGAACGGACACTGAATTGGCCCGGAAACTTCCATGTCGCATTCTACGCCCGCCATGCCGTTTGCGCCAGTGACGGTTGGAAGCAACGCGCATCAGATGGGCTGTAGCCGCCTCCTCATGTCGGCGGCTACGGAACGAGAGCAACTGCGGGTTGCTATCCTGCCATCACGCCATCCGCGCGTGATCGTGGTAGTATTCGGGCTGGTGCATCGCTCGTTGCTGGCGCGGATAACGGAAGATAGGGGTTTCCGCCAAAGCCCGTTGCTTGATTTCTTCCACTTCGGAGTTCTGGAGCGGTGTAAATTTCGGCGCCAATTCCAGTGCGAGCTTGAAACAGTGTTCGTCCGCCGGATGTATCGCCGCCGTGACCGGATGCGACAACGTAAAGCGCAATCCCATCAGCGCCTCCTCCGGCGTAATCATCGGTTCATACCAGCAAACCGGGTGTTTGGACCGATCCGCGCCCTGCGGCCACGGACGCTTGGCCATGGCCTTGAGGGCAATGATGCCCATCTGCTTCTCCCGGGCTCGCGCCAGGACTTGTGGGCCAAAATTGCCCGCATGCCAGGTGGCGTAATTTACGGGAAACATGATGCTGTCGAAATCATAACGATCCATCAGCGCCATCGCCGCCTCCACGGAATGAGCGGAGAACCCAAGAAAGCGCGTCTGGCCGGATTTCTTGGCGGCTGCCAACGTCTGCATCGCGCCGTCGGGGCCGAAAATCGTGTCCACTTCCTCCAGTGTGGTGACGTGATGCAGTTGATACAAATCCAGGTGGTCCGTACGCAGCACACGCAGGGAGTTTTCCAAATCCTTCTGCGCCTCGGCGTGTTTGCGGTTGGCGGTCTTGCACGAGAGAAACACATCCTTCCGGAACGGTTCGAGCGCCGGGCCGATCAATTCCTCGGCGCGACCATAGGCGGGCGCCACGTCAAAATAATTGACGCCGCTCTCGTAGGCGAGCCGCACCCAATCCTTGGCTCGATCGGGCGTGCCGTCTTTGAGCACAAAACTGCCGAAGCCGAGGACGGACAGTTTTGCACCGGTCTGGCCGAGCGTGCGGCGTTCCATTCGGCCAAGTTGCTCACGTTCCTGCGCGGCGAGAATTGCCGGAAAGCAGCCGAGCATGGCAGCGGCGGCAGTGTTCTTGAGGAAAGTGCGTCGTTTCATAGGTCTTGCGGGTTGAAGGTTTGGGAGGGGCTGGTCTTGGTAGCTTCAATGTCAATGACCGGCGGCGGCGTCTGCTCCGTGGACTTCGGGGAGGACTGTTTCCCTTTGCGCAGGGCAAGCACCGCCACCACGCATCCGGTCCAGGTTGGCAGCATGTCGGCAATGGGAATGATCTCGATGACGAACGTGGGCAGCAACAGGACGTGGAAACCAATGGCCCGCCAAATCAATGCGAAAGTGATCACATCAATGATTTCGTCCGCAAAGGTCCAGCCCAGCGGCCCCATCAAGATTTGCAGACCGTCGGCCAGCATCGCCACGCCCAGCGCCACGGCACTGCGCCCGCGGGTCAATTCCGGCACGCGACCCAGACCAGCAAGCTTCTCAGTTAGTTTCATCATGCACGTCAAGCGACGTCTGCAACAATTCTGCCATTGAAGTGGCGAGATTCAACGATTGTTTGCGGGATGAGTACGCATCTGATGCGAGGCAGGAAGTCCGGCGAAGTCGCGTCAAGATCACGGGCGCTTCGGTTGGCAAGTCACATCATGCAGTACGCCGGAACTTTGGGATAATTACCGTCAACAACAAGACCACCCCCAGCGCGCAGACAATCGCCGCGCCGGTCGGCACGTCGAGTTGAAACGAAGCATAGAGTCCGCCCATGCTCGCCAGCGTGGCGACCGCCCAGCCAATCGCCAGGCGGGCGGGCAGCGACACGGCTAGAAAGTTGCCGCAGGCCGCCGGCACAATGAGATAGGAAAACACGAGCAACACCCCGCCCACCTGCACGAAGCTTGTAACGATCAAACCGAACAACGCGTAGAAAAGAAAATCCCACAAACGCACCCTCATGCCTTCCGCGACGGCTTTGTCGTGATTGAAGGACAGCATAATGAACTGTCTGCGAAAAATATAATGGACCACGGCAATCCCGGCGTAGAGGGCCGTGGTCTTCCAGATTTGCGGCCACGTTACGGTGAGCAAATCGCCCACCAGCGTCTTCTGCAATTCCTCCTTGCCGTGCGGGCTTTTGCTCAACAACAGAATGCCCGCCGCTGCTGCCACGACATAGACAATGCCGATCAGCGCCTCTTGCGGCACGCGCGGACGGCGCGTCGGCCGGGTAAAGGTGAAGATCAGCGCACCCGCCAAAGTGAAGCCCAGCGACCAGAAATAGTTGTGGGGATCGTCCGCCTCGTGGCCGAGGTAAAGACAGAAACACGTGCCCAGTGTAGCTACCTGCGCCAGCGCCAGGTCCACGAAAATCACTTCCCGGCGAAGGATGTGCAGGCCGTAATAGATGAGAATGCCTGGCAGCAACAAGCACGCGACCACCGGCCATTTCATGACCGACATGATTTGGGCCCAGGTCAGTGCGTCTGGTGCATCCATGTCTAAGAAGTCCCTTCTCGGCAACCTGCCTTCGTGCGCTGGTATTCCGTCCGCCTGGCATGGCTGGCCATTTGAGGTTGGGAATCTGATTTTGGACGTTGGCTGTTCATTTCGTTTCGCCCAACGCCTTCGCCAGCGCTTCAACCAAATAATCCATCAGCGGGATATAGCCGCCCTCCGTGCCTTTGACCCCGCCGGGGAATTGGGCCACGTCCACCACCGTCGCGCCGGTGCCGCGCGCCACCGTTTCAGCGGTCCGCCGATTCAGATAGGGGTCAACAATGATCACGCGCGCGCCGGTTTCCTTCATCTTCGCCATCACGCTTGCCAGGTGCGCGGGCGACGGCGGAATCCCCGGTTTGGGTTCGAGAAACAACTCGATCTTCAGGCCGAAGCGCTGCGCGAAATACACCCACGAGTTGTGATACGCGACCAACTGCTGCCCCTGGAACGGTGCGAGCTTCGCCTGCCACCCGTCGAGCTTCGCCTCCAACGTTGCACTGAACTTCTTCGCGTTCGCTTCGTAATACTCACGGTTGGCGGCGTCAAGCTGGCTGAAGGCGTCCGCGATGTGGCGAGCCACGATCTTCGCGTTCTCCGGGTCCACCAGGTAATGGGGATTGCCCGTCGCGTGGATGTCACCCCTCGAGCGGTCGAGTTGGTCCGGCACTTCCAGCATCCGGACGCCTTCACAACAGTTCACGTTGCCTTGCGCCGCCGAGATGATCCGGGCGTTGCGGGCTTGCTCCACCAGTTTAGGCAACCAACCGCTCTCCAACTCCGCCCCGCCATGGATCAGCGCGTCGGCCCGATTGAGTCTCACGATGAAACTGGGCCGGGCATCCACGAAATGCGGGTCCTCCGTGGGCCGCGCCATGGTGGTGAGTTCGATCTTGTCGCCGCCAATTTCACTCGCAATGGCCACCAAGTCTGGCGTGGTGGCCACGACGTTTAGCTTGGCATGGGTTACAGAAACAAACGTGAGCATTGCCGAGACAATCAACAAAATGCGCGTGGCAAAACTTCTGAACCGGAACACCCTCACCTCACCCCTGCCCTCTTCCCGCCCTCCGAGGGAGCGGAGAGGGTTGGCCATCCGGCAAATCCGCCTCCTCACGTCGGTGGCTACCTGCGGCAGGTTCAGGGGGAGTCTCCACGATTCAGAAATCGCGCATGAAAGCCGTGAACCGAAGGGGCGTAACGCCGGTTTTCCAACCGGCGAGCGCGCCGACTGGAAAGTCGGCGTTACCGACAGGCGGTTCAAGCAAAGGGTCACGGTGAGGGGAGAGAGCGCCCTAAGCAGTTGTTGCGGGAATAGAATCTTCATTGTTCATTTCGCATTAACTTGTGAAGCGCCTCTCAAAACTTGTGCGCCGCGTGTGCCCCCAGCAAGAACTCGAATTGCAGCCAGACCGAGTGATCCGTGCCGATATAACGACGGTCATCGTAGTTGTACTGCAAGCGGACCTTCGAGTATTCCGTCGGATACCACGTGAGGTTGGGCGATACCCGCCAGCGAGCGGCGCGCAGCGGGTCCCGTCCCAAGGCGGATTCATCCAGCGAGAGATTCCGTTTCTCGTAATCGCCTTTCACGCTGTCCACGTAATCGTACCGCAGGCCGGCCACCCAGCCTTTGCGGAAGCCCCACAGCAGTTGCGAATAGAATCCATAGTCGGTCAGGGTCTCCCGCCCCAATTGTGCGGGCGCCATCAGATCGTCATCCATGATTGCTTCCTCGCCTTCTTCCACGACCTCCTGCCAGTCAAATGCGCCCGCCTGAAAGCGCCGTAACAGGGCTTCGCTCTGCCACATCACAAACGGAAAGCCCGCGTGCGCGTGGGGCGATTTCCATTTCCAAGTCAGGTCCATCCCGTAAATCTGCGTGGTCGTGTCCCCGCCCTCGCCGCTGCTGTTTGGCCCGAAAGCCGCCGTCGCGCCCAGCAGCAACACTTGGTTGTCTGTCAGGTCAAACGAAGTCGCCCAGCGCGGCGTGAACAACAGATCGCTCATCCCGCGTACGCCGCGGTCATTGTCCGCATGACGGTAGGCGAATGGCAAAGCTTCGTCTTCCTGCCCGTGGCCATGACTGTGCCCGCCATTGCGGAAACTCGAAGCCGTCTCGCCGTGACTGTTCTGCACGCCCAGGAACAACTCGGAATAAAATGGCGTCGGCATCAGCCAGGAGACCCGCGCGCCGGGATTGCGCAATCCATCCGGCCCCAGGAACCGCGCGTTCACCAACGGCGAATCCACGAATGACCACTGATGCGGATGCTGCGTGTTCACCCGGCCAAACTCCGTCAAGTACTGCCCGGCGCGCAGTTGCAGATTGCCGGACAGGGAAATCGTTTCCAACCAGGCCTCCTCCAATTCCAGGAACGACTCGCCTTCGGCATCAATACTGAGTAAGACGTTGGCATTGCCACGGAAATACGGGTCCACCGCGCCGGTGAAATTTGCTTCCACACCCTGCACCGTGAATCCGCGCTGGTTGGGATCGTGCCCGCCGAGTTGCGTGCCGCCTTCAATGTCCCTGGCCGTCGAACCGCCCACCGCAAAGGTGCCCACCAAACCAATATCCATGTAGGCACTCCCGCTGCCCACGCGAATCGGATCCGTCGGCGACCAACTTGTTCGGACTGGTTTCGGCGTGGAATCCGGCGCGGGCGCCACCGGTCCCACGGCCGAAGGTGTGGCCGCAGGCGGCGCCGGCTCCAATCGCTGGAGTTGCTGTTCCATCTCGCGCACCCGCTCACGCATTTCGCGGAGTTCCGACCGCAACTGTTCCAATTCACTCGTCCCTTGCGCCGACGCGGCACACAAGCCGAGTCCCAGCGCCCCCACCGCACCCATAAATTTCATACACGTCGCTTTCATAGCTTTTCCTCAAGGAGTCATCCACCGTACCCAATCGCCCTGGATACGACCAAAGTTAAGTTCAGCGCCAGGCCCAAGGTGGCCGGCCACTACATGACGGATTGCCGGGAAGGAGATGAAGCCGGTGGACCACGGCTGAAAGCGACCGAATAATTCCAGCCCAGCGGGGCCGCGGTCTGCGAATTGGGAAGTGACCAACCCAGCGGTGCTGGTGTCAGGAGAATAGGCAGTTCCGACCCCACCGCCTCAAGTTGGCCCTGCGCCAACATGCAGACCGCGCAGGGAGCGTGCGGTGACGCGGCGTCCGCGTGAAGTGCCTGATGAACGTTGCCACTGGCCGCGAGCAATCCCAAGCCCAATAGCCAGACCGCTACCAGCCCTGTCATCACCTGACGGAGCCAGCCGGTCGCTTTGGCCATGAATTGCTGCATTACTGTGCGGAATTAAGCAGGCGGGATGCCGTTTGGCAAGGCTTGTCCGCATCCTCGCTCGCAACCGGGCTGGTTGTGATGCGGTGACCGATAGGAACGACGCCCGCCGGTGCCGCAACATGAGCCGTATTCGGCCCGTCACGTTCTTGGCGATGCCAAACGGAGTCACTGGTTTGGCCACCACCGTTCAGGCTCATTCAGTTGGCGGGGGTATCCTCATCGACTGGAAGGCCCAGCCGGATGCGATGAGCCTCGCGCCATTCCTCGCCCAACTCCTGGACCGTTTTGCCCGTGTGATCCTTCCACAAGTCTTCGCGGTATCGGCCCTGACGCGCGGCGGCGTTCAGGTTCACCACCAGTTCCTTGCCATGCGTTTCGACCGCCCAGTTGAGAAAGTTCCCGGTGACACGATAGCTGGCGTCGTAACGGGCACGGGCAAAATTCCGCGACGTGATTTCTGCGCCGCGCGTTTGCGGTTCATAGAGAAACCAGCGGATGTAATCCGGAATGCCCTCCACCAGCCAGCCGGGTGGACGGGTGACGTTGGGATCACCACGCCGGGCGCGGCCATATTGTTGGACGACATGCACCATCTCATGCACCACCGACCCGATGGCTTCGCCTTTCAGGTTACGCCGAAACCAGTCCACATTGCAGTTGATGCGACTGCCGCTGGCCGACGCCGGCGTGCCGCCCATGTTATCTCGGAAGAGGATCGTGACGCGCGCCGGCGCCGTGAAGCCTTCGCTGGGCAGCATCTCGACGATCTTCGGATACCACTCCTGCACGACGGGCTTGAGTTCCTTTTCCGCCCACTCGGTCAAATCCGGCGCGACGGTGGTGTCCAGGGTGAACTGGTATTTGCCCTCTTGCGCGTCGAAAACATGGGTGACTGGCGTGGCCGCCACGGCCAGTTCAGTTTCCGCAATGGCCGGGGCGTTGGCGTCCACCGCGTCAATCTCCGAGTAAAACGTGTTGTCGAAAGGATCATCCGCCGTCGTGCGCGCAATGGCGAACAGCAGATGACGAAACTGGCCGAGGTTGCCGGCGGAATCGAAAACGCTCACGCCATACTGGCCGCCGCTGTCGCCGCTCGCGGGGCGCGTATCCACCTTCGCGATCAGCTTCCAGCCACCTTGCGCAGGGTCGGTGTTCAACGTCGGACGGGGATTGAAATCTGCCGTCGCGCCGTCGCTGGCGTAGAGTTGATACACCTGCGGACCACGCAGACCGGCGTGCCATGAATAGGTGTTGATCTGTTTGATCTCAATCACGCTGCCCAAATCCAGATGCAGTCGCCCCCCGGCGGTGCGGGCGCTGAAGAAAAAGTTTCGCGCCGGCTGGTCGTCTTCCGTGGGCAAACGGCCATCATTGAGTGTGGCGAGCCCACCACTGTTGGGATCAATCACACCATCCACGAGGGTGAACTTCGCATTGGCGGCGGCGTCACCGCGCGCCGGGCGGGGCACGTTCTGGAATTGGAACGCCGCAGAGGCATCCGCGCTGTCATTGCGCTCGCTAACGACCTGAATCTCGCCAAACGAAATCGCAGCTGATGAAAAAACCATCAAGACTGCCCGGCAGAGGAGGTTTGAATTACTCATAGGCTTGGCGGTTAACCACTGACGCGAGGTTATTGAACCGGCTCCGATCAGGGAACACAAAACGCTACGCCAATGCGGGGCCGGATTCCTTTGGTTCAGGTCTTGGTTGGTCTGCAAGCAGATTGCGCGCACGGCAGCGGTAGGCGGCGCTGAAAGAGCAAAGCTTGCGTCCAACGTGCCATTTGTATTCAAGCGGACGAGACGGGGGTGATTTGCCCCGGCAAAGAGCCCAAAATCTCCGCCCACCAAAATCCTGCCATCGCTTTGCAGTGCGATGGCATACACAGGCCCCGATGCGCCTTGCCCTGGGTCAAACTGAATGTCCAACTCACCGTCGGCTTCAAGGCGGGCGATCCGGTTGCGGGGGACACCGTTGACGCTGGTGAAACCACCTCCAATGAGAAGCTTCCCATCCGGCTGGACGACCATCGTCCGGACCGTGGCATTTACCTCCGCCTGGAAACTGGCATCAAGGCTGCCGTTCTGTGCAAACAGACTGATGGCTGCACCCGCAACCAGAAGCCCCAAAGGAACCGCTTTAAGATTCATGGTGAAAAGGCCTGATTCTTGTGAAGCTTACGACCCATCCCAGCGGTGCCTGCAAGGGTTTTCTTGGTCCGCCCACAACAATCACGAGTTCAAGCAATTTTGGGTTGGATTTCCCCTGGTCATCCGTTTTCGCTTCGTCGCGCGCTTTCTGCTTCATCCCCATGCCTGCTTTCTCTAAAGTCCACGTCTGAGATGAAGCCGACCGTCTATATCGAAACCACCATACCGAGCCTGCTGACAGCGTGGCCGAATCGGGATATTGAAATCCTCGCCCAGCAAGTCGCCACCCGGGAATGGTGGGAGAAACGGCGGCAGGCGTTTGATCTCTACGTCTCTCAAGAGGTGCTCAAAGAAGCGGCCCGGGGCGATGCCGGCGCCGCGCGCGACCGTCTTGCGGCGCTGGCCGGGTGCCGGATCCTTGCGGCCACCGCCATCGCCGAAGCCCTCACCGAGCGGATTCTGTCTGCCGGTTTGATTCCCGCAAGAGCCGCGTCTGACGCGGTTCACATTGGTTACGCCGCCGCGCACGGGATGGACTTCCTGCTGACTTGGAACTGTCGGCACATCCTCAACAAAATCATCGAACGCCAACTTGCCGGCGTTTGCACGGCGATGGGGCTGGCGCTACCGGTGCTTTGCACGCCGTCTGAGTTGATGGCAAATTATCCCGAGCTATGAAAACCGAGAATCCCATCGAGGAAGTCTGGCGGATTCGCGACGAAATATCCGCTGAATACGGCTATGACGTTCACCGCCTCTTCGCTGCGTTGCGCGAGGAGGAGCAGAAACACGGCGACCGGCTCGTGCGCTCCGTACCGCGCCGCGCGCCAGTCCGGCCTGCCCTTGCCTTGCACGAGCAGCCGCCCCCTTACGGCGGGCCATCCGGTGGAACCAAATGATCCTGGTTACCCACACCTGCGGGCGCGTGGACAAACCGCGCGGCGAATGCGTCCACACCCACTGGATCGGGACGCGCTCGCCCGGCTCTCCTCAACCCCGCTGCGCGATTCAAACGGGCCGGCTGCCGGATTTTGAGCTTCAGGAAATCGCCCAGCGTTGGATGGGTGATTTCACGTTGCGCGCAAATCACAGTCCAAGACCGGCCTGCTCGGCGTGGCCTTTCTCCTTTGCCTTCGGGGCTTTCTTGAACGTCTCCTCCAGCGCGGCGGCGCTCGTCGGGCGTTCGATGCCTTTGCCCTCCATCAATTCCTTCACCGTGCGGAGTTGGAGGCGAGGATACTTTTGCTGGTTCGTCTTGTGTTCGTAAAACCCGGCGCTGGCGGCTTCGGTTTCCATCGGGCCGGTGGGCGGTTGCAGGGAAATCAAAACGCCGATGGCGGCTTTCTCGCGGTCCAGCACGCCGCGCAAATCGCGCACGTCTTTCACGCCGGTCTTGCCGCCTTTGACTTGAATGATGATCTGCTCGGGCTTGGCAGCTTTGGGGTCGTCGCGGAATTGAATCTTGCCGTCAATGCCGTGATCCGCGCCTTTCTTCTGCTCGACGGGCCGGGCGCCGACGAGACCCAGTGCCCACCATTGGAACTGGAACTTGTCCTCCTCCGCGAGCGTGGCGGCTTCGATGGGCGTGGTGGGTTCGCCGATGATGCGGACGACTGATTCGGTAGGGCGCGTCACTCCGTGCGCGCCGTCGGCGGGCAGAGGACTGCCCGCCCTACCTTGCGCCACCGAGCCGCTCACGAATTTCAGGCGGCGGCCGTAGGTGTCTTGCAGGCGGTTCTTGATGAGCGAAATGGCCAGTTGCGTCACGTCAATACCGATCCAGTCGCGACCGAGTTTCTCGGCGGCATCAATCGTTGTGCCACAGCCGCAGAACGGGTCGAGAGAATGTGGAACGGTCTCAATGGTTGTGTTTACCGTCATCGACGTTTTGGCCTGGGTATTCCTGGCAGCCAATAACCAGCGACATTGCCGTGCTTTCCCAGCGCAACGCCGCCATAGTACATGGAGTCAAACAGAATGAAGTTCCCGGAGGGAGACAGGCGACAGTTCCCAAGGTCCTCAGCGTAGAGATAACCTGCCAAAATCATCAAACCTCCCAACGCGTTTAATGTGTTTTCGAGATTCGCTTCCGCGAAGAACTTATGCCGGGTGTGTTTAACAGCGTTGTGATTCTTCCACCAAAGAGGATTCACGCCGCTTCCCCAGTCTTTCCAAGGTGTGAGCAGAATCTCATGTCGAGGGATTGTCACGCGAATACTCGGCACGTCTGGATATGCCGCGAGAATAATTGCTCGGTAAGTATCGATGCCGTCCAGCTTGGCTTTGGGATTGATCTTCTCGCAGAGCAGTTTTGCAGCAACATCGGTTTCAGAACCGATCGCCAAATACAGGCGGGTGAATTCAATGGAGTATGTTCTGAAGTTATCGAGGGATGGTTCCACGAATCTGGTTGTCCGCTCAACATCTTCAGAAAGCGCAATAAAGTAATGCCAGTATGGGTGTTTCATTGCTTGAGGACGCGGCGCAGTTCGACGAGCCGCGAGGACATCACGGTGAGGTAGGCCATCATGTCGTTGCCGCCGAGGAAGGTGTAGAACGCCTGCATCACGTCGGAGACTTTGCCGGGCTGCTCGGTGACGGCGTCGTAGGCTTTCTTGGTCTCGATGTCCCAATGCCAGGTGTCCTCGAAGGCGTGAATCTGGCTGGCGGCGGCGCTGCCGTCCTTTTCCTGAAAGAAGGCGTTGTAGTTCTGCGCGGAGTTGAAGGGCGGATCGAGATAGACGAGGTCCACGGACTCGTCCTTGAGGTAGCGCCTCAGGATGTCGAGGTTGTCGCCGTAGTAAAGCGTGCCCATGCGCGGGAGAGTAACTTGCCCGTGGCAGGGTTGGCAACCAGCGGGTCGTCGCTTCAATCGGCGGCGCTGGGCAAGACCCGGAGGAATCGCGCTCGCGAAGCTGTCCCCGGCCCCGTAGGCTGTCGCGGTCTATGAAACCATGGTACGAAGAGCTATTCGCCAATTTTGCCCGGGCCTATGATCGCGAAGGGTACACCCAGGGCACGATGCAGGAAGTCGCCTTCATTGAGGCCGAGATCGGGGCGAACCCGTGCGCCCACATTCTGGATGTGGGCTGCGGCACGGGCCGGCACGCCATCGAACTGGCCCGGCGCGGCCACGCCGTCACGGGCATTGATCTTTCGGCCAGCCAACTGGCCCGGGCGCGGGAGAAAGCGCGTGACGCCGGCGTAAGCCCGGTCTTTGAACAACGCGATGCGCGCGCGCCGCATTTCCAGGCGGAGTTCGATCTGGTGATCATGCTGTGCGAGGGCGGCTTCTCACTGATGGAAACGGATGCCATGAACTTTGCCATCCTGGAGAACGCGGTGCGGGCGCTCCGGCCGGGCGGCAAGTTCGTCTTCACCTGTCTCAACGGCCTGTTTCCATTGGCGCGCTCGATCAAGGATTTCGTGAATGCCAACGAGCGCGGGTCGCGCACCCTGGCCGCGGACTTTGACCTGCTTACGCTGCGCACCCGGTCCGTCCTGGATTTCACCGACGACACGGGCGCAACGCACCGGATCGAGACCAATGAACGCCATTACCTGCCCTCGGAACTGACCTGGTACATGCATTGCCTCGGGATGGAACGCTGCCGGGTGTGGGGATGCACCGTGGGCAACTTCCAGAAACGACCACCCACGCCGGAGGATTTCGAGTTGATGGTGATGGCGGAGAAGCGCCCGGAGGACACGCCCGGCCGCGAGGTGTGAGGTTGGTATGAACCGGCAGGTGTCGCCCTGGTACTGCGACAAAGCAGTTTCGATCCATCCTGCGGGGCGCGGGTAGGGCGCGTCACTCCGTGCGCGCCGGGCTGGGGTGGCAGAACGGGTGTAACGCCGGTTTTCCAACCGGCGCGCGCCGACTGGAAAGTCGGCGTTACGCCGCTGCGGTTCATGGAGCGCCCGCGCCGCGCGGGTGGCCGCTGGCTATCTCCCGCAGCACTGTTTGTACTTCTTGCCGCTGCCGCAGGGGCACGGGTCGTTGCGGCCCACTTTCGGGCCGGTGCGAACGGGTTTGGCTTTCTCCACCGCGGCGGCGGCCTCGCTGACCACGTCGCTGGGTTTGGGGGCGGGGGCACCGGAACTGCCGGTGGCCGTGCCGCCACTGCTGAAGGCGCTGGTGGTTTGATGCAGCGTTTGTTGCGGAATGTTGCGCAGAAAATTCTCAAACGCCATCAGGCTGGACGCACTGCGGAAGATGTTGTGGCAAATCTCGGTTTTGATGTTGACCATCAACTCGTCGAAAATCTTGTACGCCTCGGATTTGTATTCGATGAGCGGGTCACGCTGGCCATAGCCGCGCAGACCGATGCTGTAGCGCAGACTGTCCATCTCGTAGAGATGTTCCTGCCACAGCTTGTCAATGGCGGTCAGAATGGTGAAACGCTCCACGGTCGTCAGTTTCTCCGGTTCTTCAAAGCTGATCTTGACCTGGTAGGCCTCCTGGATTTTGTCGCTGATGAAATTGCAGACGGCAAACTGCGCGGGGCTGAGTCCGTCATAGACCGAACCTGCCACGGGTGGTTGGGTGCCCGCCTGCGCGGCCTTGGCGATTTCGGTTTCCGGAATGCCGAGCGGGAAGTTCAAGTTCACCCAGTCGGCCAACGGGCGCGTCTGCCATTCATTCGCCTCGTATTCCGGCTTGGTGAACTGTTCGACCTTCTGGATGACGACCTCCTCCATGATGTCCATGAGCCGGTCGCGGACGTCGGCGGCATGGATGATTTCGTTGCGGAAGCCGTAGATGACTTCGCGCTGTTTGTTCATCACGTCGTCGTATTCGAGCGTCCGTTTGCGCTGCTGGAAATGGTGCTGTTCGACGCGCTTCTGCGCCTGGCCGATGGAACGGTTCAGCAGGGGATGCTCCAGTTCCTGCCCTTCTTCCAGGCCCATCTTCTCCATGTATTTCACGATGCGATCCGATCCGAACAACCGCATCAAGTCGTCTTCCAATGCGATGAAGAAGTGCGACGAGCCGGGATCGCCCTGGCGGGCGCAACGGCCCCGCAACTGGCGGTCAATGCGCCGCGCCTCGTGGCGTTCCGTGGCCAGCACGTGCAGGCCGCCCAGATCGGCGACACCCGGGCCCAGTTTGATGTCCGTGCCGCGGCCCGCCATGTTCGTGGCGATGGTGATAGAGCCGCGCTGACCGGCGCGGGCGATGATTTCGGCTTCCTGCTGGTGGAACTTGGCGTTGAGCACCGAGTGAATCAGCTTCTCCCGTGACAACATGCGCGAGAGTTGTTCGCTGACTTCCACGGAAATGGTGCCCACAAGAATTGGGCGGCCCTGGCCGTGAACCTGCTTGATCTCGTTGAGGACGGCGTTGAATTTCTCGCGCTTGGTTTTATAGACCGAATCGTTGGCGTCTTTGCGCGCGACGGGGCGGTTTGTGGGAATGACCAGCACGCCGAGCTTGTAGATGTCCAGAAATTCGGAGGCTTCGGTTTCCGCCGTACCGGTCATGCCGGCGAGTTTGTGGTAGAGGCGGAAGTAATTCTGAATCGTGATGGTGGCAAGCGTCTGTGTCTCGCGTTCGATCTCGACGCCTTCCTTGGCTTCAACGGCCTGATGCAAGCCATCGCTCCAGCGGCGACCCGGCATGAGGCGGCCCGTGTGCTGATCCACGATGATGACTTTGTTTTCTTGAATGACGTACTCCACGTCCTTCTGGTAAAGGCAATAGGCTTTGAGCAGTTGGGAGATGGCGTGAATCTTTTGGGCCTTGGACTCGAACTCCGCCTGCAATTTCGTCTTGGCCTCCATGCGCTTGCGCGGGTCCTGCTCCGGCCCGGCGTCAATCTCATGCAGGGCCACGGTCAAATCCGGCAGCACGAAGGCGTCCGGGTCCTTTGGACTCATGAAACTGCGGCCTTTCTCGGTCAAGTCGGCCTCGTGGCTTTTCTCGTCCATCGCAAAGAGCAGTTGCTCCTTCTCCGCGTACAGCTCGGTCTTCTTCTGGTCCACGTGCAGGCGCAGTTCCGCCTGGTTCATCAACTTGAGGTTCTCCGGTTCCTCCAGGAATTTCATCAAGCCTTCCGAGCGGGGCTGGCCCATTTTGACCCGGAACAACAATCGGCCAAATTCCGCCTCCAGAATATCCGGGTTCTCCGGGTTGGAGCCGTCTTCGGGATGGAGCTTCCTGTAAATCGCTTCCGCTTCCGACAGAAAACGGGCACACAACCGTTCCTGCGCCCGCACCAGCGACTCAACCAGCGGTTTCCACTGGCCGTATTGCTCGTCAAAGGTGTGAACCGCCGGCCCGCTGATGATCAGCGGTGTGCGCGCTTCATCAATCAGGATCGAGTCCACCTCGTCCACGATGGCGAAGTAATGTCCGCGTTGCACCTGTTCCTCCTTGCGCGCGGCCATGCCGTTGTCGCGGAGGTAGTCGAAGCCAAACTCGGCGTTGGTGCCGTAGGTGATGTCGCAATTGTACTGTTCGCGGCGCACGGAGGGCGGCTGGTCATGGAGAATGCAGCCCACGGTGAGGCCCAGGAATTTGTACACCGCGCCCATCCACTCGGAGTCGCGCGCGGCGAGATAATCGTTCACCGTGACCACGTGAACCCCACGGCCGGTGAGGGCATTGAGATAGACCGGCAGGGTCGCAACCAGCGTCTTGCCTTCGCCGGTGGCCATTTCCGCGATCTTGCCGTTGTGCAGCGCCATGCCGCCGATGAGCTGGACGTCAAAGGGGATCATTTCCCAGGGTAACGGATGTTCGCGCACGATGACATCGGTCTTGCGTTCGGTGAGTCGCCGGCAGGTGGTCTTCACCACGGCGAACGCCTCGGGCAGAATCTCATTAAGTGCCTTGGCCAGTTCGGCATGGTCCTGGATTTGCGACAGGCGGGCCTTCCAATCGGCGGTTTTCTGGCGCAACTCGTCGTCGGAGAGCGACTGCAGGCCGGCTTCCAACTCGTTGATCTTCGCCACGAGTGGACGGAGCCGTTTGACTTCGCGGTCGTTGCGCGACCCGAAGATGCTTTTGAACAAATTGACAAAAAAGCTAAACATGATGGCCTTTGAAAAATGGCGTCGGTTACGCTACGGGAACGCAGGCAACCCGTCAAAAGGATTCAGCCGCCTATCAGGCGCGCGGCGCGCAGAACACGATCGTTTGATTGCGGTTTGGCCGCGTTGCGCTGGGCCGCCAAAGCCGAAGGATCCGGCCAGCTCCACCGTGGAATGTGATTGAAAAGTCCCCTGCCCCACGCCACGCTGCCGCCATGCAATCAGTCTTTACTGGACCGGTTTACGTGGTGCGCGACAACATTGACACGGATCAGATCATTTCCGCGCAGTACCTGAACCTCGTTCCGACCATTCCCGAGGAATACGAGAAGCTTGGCAGTTACGCCCTCGCCGGCCTGCCGGAATCACTTTATCCCACGCGTTATGTGAAGGCGGGCCAACTCGACAGTGATTATCCCATTGTGGTGGCGGGACGGAATTTTGGCTGCGGCAGTTCGCGGGAACACGCGCCCATTGCGCTAGGCTCGGCGCAATGCCGGATTGTGCTCGCCGAGAGCTTTGCCCGCATCTTTTTCCGCAATTGCGTGGCCACCGGCGAACTGTACCCCTGCGAAATCACGGAGCGGCTGTGCGACGTGTTGAAAACCGGCGACGTGGTGACCGTGGACCTCGATGCCGCCACCGTAACGCTTCAAAACACCGGCAAGGCTTGTCAGTTCAAGCCGCTGGGCGACGTGCGACCGGTGGTGGACGCCGGTGGGATCTTCAACTACGCCCGCCAGAGTGGAATGATCTCGGCGCAGAGCTAACTCCGAAATTCACGCGCCGCACACAACGCCAACCGGATCGAGCACCAGATCTCGTAATCCACGAAAATGTAGTTCGTTCGGATGGCGGCATCTGTGGTCATAATTCTCCTTTGAAGGCGCGGTCAAGGCTGGCGGGGAGCAAGGCGCCCAGCGCGGCGGCGGTCTCGGTTCTTTGGTGATTCATTTCTTCAAATCCTCCGCAATCGTGGCGAACTGCTCCATCGCCGCTTCCAGATCAGCCGTGATGTCGGCGGCGATGATCTCCGGCGCGGGCAGGTTGGCGGATTCTTCCAGCGCCTCGTCTTTCAGCCAGAAGATGTCCAGGTTCACCTTGTCGCGTTTGAGCAGCTCGTCATAGGTGAAGCACTTGAAGCGCTCCGTCTCGACGCGGTTGTGGCGCGTTAAGGTAGGGCGCGTCACTCCGTGCGCGCCGCTCCCGGCGGGCAAGGGACTGCCCGCCCTTCCAAAATAACAATTCACGAAATCATCCAGGTCACTCCGCTTGAGCGTGTTTTCTTTGAGCGTGAAATGCAGGTTGGTGCGCAGGTCGTAAATCCAGAGCTTCTGCGTCCACGGCTTTTCCTGCGCGGGCTTGCGGTCGAAGAACAGGACGTTTGCCTTCACCCCTTGCGCGTAGAAGATGCCGGTGGGCAGGCGCAGCAACGTATGCACGTCCGCCTGCTTGAGCAATTCGCGCCGGATGGTTTCGCCCGCGCCGCCTTCAAACAGCACGTTGTCCGGCAACACCACCGCCGCGCGACCGTGCTGCTTGAGGATGGTGAAAATGTGCTGGAGAAAATTGAGCTGCTTGTTGCTCGTGCTCGCCCAGAAATCGTCGCGATTGATGATGAGCGATTCCTTGGACGACTCGCCCGCCTCGTTGACGATGGTCACGCTGCTCTTCTTGCCGAACGGCGGATTGGCCAGGACGATCTCGTATTCGCCATGCTTCCCGGCCAGCGCGTCCTTGGTAACAACGGGTAAGTCCGAGTCGGACTCCCCACCTATTCCATGCAACATCAAGTTCATGGCACACAACCGCGTGACGCTGTCCACCAGTTCGATGCCGAAGAACGTGCCGCTCTTGAGCTTCTTCTTCTGCGCCCGGTCAAGCTGGTAGTGCTTCGCGAGATAGTCGTGTGCAGCCAGCAGAAACCCGCCAGTCCCGCAAGCGGGGTCGCAGATCATATTGCCGGGTGCAGGTTGCACGACATCCACCATCGCGGCGATGAGCGGGCGCGGCGTGAAGTATTGGCCCGCACCGCCCTTCACGTCCTCGGCGTTCTTTTGCAGCAACCCCTCGTAAGCGTCGCCCTTCACGTCGGCGGACAGGCTGGACCACTGCTCTTTATTTATCAGGTCCACGATGAGCCGGCGCAGCTTGGCCGGGTCTTGGATTTTGTTCTGCGCCTTGCGGAAAATGACGCCCAGCATGCCCGACCGTTTGCCGAGTTCCTCCAACGTATGGCGATAATGAATTTCCAACTCGTCGCCATCCTTGGCCAGCAACGCCGGCCAATCCTTGCCCTTGGGAATGGGCGACGGCTTGTTGAAGGGCGGCCGGGCCTGCTCATCCGCCATTTTCAGGAACAGCAGAAACGTCAACTGCTCCACGTAGTCGCCGTAGGACAGGCCGTCATCCCGCAGGATGTTGCAATAGTTCCAAAGTTTTTGGACGAGGGCGGTGGGGTTGCTCATAGGAGATTGAATCGGACGCGCCGGCTGGGGGCAGCCGGCCTACAGCACCAATTTGTAGGCCGCGTGCCCTCACGCGGCGCTTTCGTTGCTGGGTTGCTCATGATTTCTTTTTCTTTCGGCTGGGCGCGGGCAGGCTTTTCAATTCCTTCACCGCTTTTTCAAAATCCAAATCCACCAAGCGTGGCTGGGAATCCACAAACTTGTGATACAAGGCAAACTCCTGCTCCGCCTTCACTCTGGCGTCTTCAGCGGTGATTTTCCCCGCGTGCTCCAACAGCTCGCGCCCGGACGCTTTCAGAAAATCATCCAGTTTCGCGATCCAGTTCCGCATCGTCATCGGCTTCCGCTCCAATGCCTGCAATTCCGCGTATTCGAGATAGAGGTTCACGATGCGATTCAACACCTGGAGTTCGTCTTCGGTGAGGTAGTTCTTGGCGATGGCCACGTCCTCTTTCCGCACGATGCCGCCGGGCCGCGTCGTCAGCAGGCCCATGAACGGCTGCTTCGCATCCGCCCGCGCGTGGATCACCTCCGCCGCCGTCTGACCGTGCGTGGCCCAGTGCATCTTGTTCTGCACCGTGGCGAAGAAATGCTGCGACACCTCCGCGTCCGGCGTGTAGTCCACACTCGTTGCGTAAATATCCAGCACCTTCTGGTAAAACCGCCGTTCCGACGACCGGATGTCCCGGATGCGCTCCAGCAGCTCGTCGAAGTAATCTTTATGCCCCTTGCCCGGCGGATTCTTCAGCCGCTCGTCGTCCATCGTGAACCCCTTCACCAGATATTCGCTCAAGCGTACCGTCGCCCACTGGCGGAACTGCGTGCCGCGCAGACTGCGGACGCGATAGCCTACCGCGAGAATGGCTTCCAGCCGGTAGTGTTCGACCTCGCGCGTCACCTCCCGGCGACCCTCGGCTCGAACTATCCGGAATTTCCGGATAGTTGCCTCCCGACTCAATTCGCCCTCAGCGAAGATGTTCACCAAATGCTCGTTGACCGTCCGCACGTCCTTTTGGAACAACTCTGCGATGAGTGCCTGCGTCAGCCAGATCGTTTCATTCTCAAACCGGCACTGGATGCGCGTGCGCCCGTCTTCCGTCTGATAGAGCAGGAATTCGCCGCCGGGTGTGGGCGAGGATGGAATCAGGTCGCTCATGGTTGCCAACAAATTGGTTTTCGCCCAACGCCGCGTGAGGGCACGCGGCCTACAGGAACGGTGCGCGTCACGTTGTAGGCCGCGTGCCCCCACGCGGCGCTTCGTGTTCTGACGTTCGTGGCGCAAATCATACCAAACCTCCCGTGAATGCTTTCTGCAAGATGGATTGCCGCAACCGAACCGCCCGTTGCAGGTTGGCGGACACCACCGACTCCAACTCCTCCACCACGCTCAACCGCCGCTCCACTTCCGCCACGATCCGCGTCTGCTCGGCCAGCGGGGGAAGTGCGACTGGAAAACTTTGGATGCCATCGCCGCTGATATGCGGAAGCTGCGTTCCAGTTTGGCCTCCGAGCAAATGTTTGATGAAGCCGTGCGTGTTCATCGCCATGAATAGGAATGAAGTCATCCCCTCAACGACTGGACGGAATCGTGCCATCCGTTGAACAAGCAAACACGGAAGGTCGTCCGCCCGCGCTCGCGCTATTTTCAAACCTGACGAAATCAGCGGGCGATCCATTGCCAGGACGATTTCGCCTTCGCGAATCAGCAAATGGCGAAACTCATCCAGCTTTGATTCTGGCCAATAGCGTGTGTCCAACCAGCGCATCTTGCCGGGTTCAAGGTTATCGCCACGCAAGAGACGAATGCCTGATTTGTCAAACTCAGCGCTCTTGAACGCAAATCCGACGTCGAGAAATGAAAGTTGAGCGGTGGTCGCCCACGTCCAACCATCCGGAATTTCCGGATGGTTCGCGGTGTCGGGGGCATTGGGTTCTTTGTATTGGCCACGGCCCTGCCAGTTTTGGCGGCGCTCGGTGAGGATGCGGGCGAGGAGTTCCGCTCCAGTTTCAAAAGGCGCATCGTTGTAGGCCGCGTCCCCTGACGCGGCGTTCCCCTTCGCCCGGACGCCGGTTGAGGGCAACCGGCCTACACGCCCGACGCCGCGTGGGGGCACGCGGCCTACACGGGACAACTCTGCCTCCGTGGGGACGAGGCGGCCTTCGCAGGCGGCTTTGAGGACGGCGGCGCGGTAGCGTTTGAGGTTGGCCTGCACCCGCCGCAACGCCGCCACCCCCGCCTCCAGCCGCGTGAATTGCTTCTCAATCTCCGCCACAATCCGCCGCTGTTCGGGAAGGGGAGCGATTGGAAATTGAACTTCACCAAGCACCGTCCCGTTGACGTTCGGTTGGCCGATGCCGCGTTTGCCACCTTCAATCTGACGCCAATAATCCGGGCTCTGGAAAAATGCTGATAAATAACGCGAGTCAACGTCTGCCGAAACGCGAACACGAATCAAGTAAGACGCGAACACCGCTTCGGGACAGTCGCCAATTAGAAAACTTTTTCCCGTCGTCGCTCCCGTGCGCGCAAACACAAGGTCGCCGGACGACAGCCGGTATTTCGGAATCTCCTCTTTTGGAATGTCGCACGACGGAACTGCGTCCCAGTCAACGCGACCGTCCTGAATGTCGGTGATGCGGAGAAATCGCGGGCCGTCCTTCCGCACAACCGCACTCGCCGTGTGGCCGTATTGAATAGAATCGGCCATGTTCTTTATCGCAACACGCCGCCAGCCTTTCGGAAGTTCGCCGCCTTCTTTCGCCCCTTCAGGGCTCGCCGTGTTTGGGGAATCGTGACCCAGGGCGGCGGGCGGTTGCGCCGGATTGCCAATGGCCGATGACCGATGGCCAATGGCTTTCTTTCGCCCCGTTGGGGCTGTGGTTGGGGCGTTCGCGCTCATGCCGGCTTGGTGGCGGCGCGTTTGACGCGGTAGGGAACGGGGTCTTCAGCCAGCGCACCGGCCTTGCCCGGCTCGTCGGCCTCAATCACGACGCGGACGCGGGCGTGGAGCACCCGGGCCACGCGGCGCAACATGCTCAGGGAATGGCCTTCGTAGCCGGGCGATTCGAGGCGGCTGATCTGCTGTTGCGAGGTCTTGAGTTTGCGGGCGAGGTCTTTTTGGGAAAGGCCGGCCTTTTCGCGCAGGGCGGCGAGTTGCAGGGCCACGTCCCACGCCTCGCCCGCTCTTTCAAATCGCTCGGCAAAATCCGGATCTTTCAATTGTTCTTCGAGATAAAGATCAAAGTTGGTCTTCTTCATGTTTCAAACCTTTCCTGCCAGTCGCGCATCCGATCACGCGCGGTTTCGAGGTCGCGCGCCGGGATGGCCTGGCCTTTGTTGCGGATGCCATGCACGGCGACGATGCGGCGGCCCTTCATGAAGAACCACAGGACGCGGGTGTTCAACTTGCCCACATGCCGAAGCTCAAACAGGCCGTCGCCCAGCGCCTTGGACAGCGGCTCGCGGTGATACTGGCGATTCCGCAATTTCGCCAGCCCGCGCAGCACCGCCGCGTGGTCGCCTGGGCCGCCAGCCTTCAATTCGTCCAGGAACTCCCGCACCGGGCAGCGCCCGGCATCCGTTTCGTAGAACTCTACGGTGAAGTCCATAAACCGGCTACATCAAAGTTGATGTTGAATAGTTCATGCCGCCAGAACGGTGTTTAGCTCGTCGAGCAACTCCGGGAGCTTTTCGCCAAACAACTGATGGGCTTTGCCGAGTCCCCCGCGCTGGCTGAACGGCGCGTAATCGAAATCGTCCGGCTCGATGCTCAGGCTGGTGGCGATGTGGTCGCAGATGAGATTGAGCCAGGCGAGTTGGTCGGGGGTGAAGCTCACACCTGCTTTCGCCTTGTCCATGAGCCATTCGTTGAAGCGCGTGGTGACGGATTCGGCGAAGGGTTCGAGCACGGGCTGTTGCTCCAGCGCAAAGCGGACGAGGGCGACGAGGTCGGCAAAGCGTCCCGCCTGCGAGCGGCCTCTAACCTTCTCGGGTTTGGCGGCGGCGAAGGCATTCCAAAGATTGTCCTCGGTCCAAGCGGCGTGGTTGTCACGCAGTTTCTTTTCCAGTTCCTTGAGCATCGGCTCGGTGAGCCGCTGTTTGTAGGGGCGCGAGTAGAGCAACTGGAGCGCGGTGATCTCGGCCTTGTGCTGCTCGATGTAGTCGCGAAAGGATTTCACCAGGCGCATCGCCTCTTCTTTGGCGGCGGCGCTGAAGCCCTGTTCCAGCACGGTGTCTATGGTGACGCTGTCAATGGTCTGCTCGGCGTCCTGCTTGGCCTTGGCGAGCGCGTCGCGCAGCGCGGGCAAATCGAACGGGGCGCAAGCGGCGTCGGCCAAGGCTTTTTTTGCGGCTTCACATTTCTCGGGCAGAACTTCGGCGGGTGATGCGCCGGGCTTGCCAGTGGCTCTTTCCGCGATGGTGTCGGGGTCAATAGCCCGGAGCAGCATGCCGGAGAGTTCGCCCAGTGATTTTCCGCCAGCCAGGGTGGCAAGTTTCCTCGCTTCGTCGCGCCCGATTTCGCGGTCAAGCCGTGCCAAGCGTCCGGCCAGCGTGGTGAGCGTGTCTTCGTCGCGTTTGCCGAGGGCCACGCCGAGCAGCAATTTGTCGAAGGCAACGGAGCGCTGGCGTTCGAGCGGGCGGGAATCGGTTTTGTCGCTTTCGCAAACACCCACGGCGTCCACGATGACGAAGTGGGTCTTGGCGCGGGCGTCCGCGCCGCTGACGGCCTGCAAGTCCGTGGGCGTGAGGACGCGTGTGCCGCGACCTTTCATCTGCTCGAAGTAGGTGCGGCTGCGGGTGTCGCGCAGAAACAGGAGACATTCGAGCGGTTTGATGTCCGTGCCGGTGGCGATCATGTCCACGGTGACGGCAATGCGGAGCTGGGGCGAGGTGCGGAATTCCTGGATGAGCGTCTCGGATTTTTCGTAGCGCCTGGTTTCCGGGTTGTAGGTCTTGTAGGTGATCTTCTTGGCGAAGTCGTTGCCCCTGCCGAACACTTCGCGGACGAGATGCACGGTGTCCTCGGCGTGGGAGTCATCCTTGCAGAAGATGAGTGTTTTCGGAACGAGCGTGCGCCCGGGAAAAAGTTCGGTGAAGAGCGCGTCCTTGAAAGTTTGCAGGACGGTGCGGATTTGAGATCTCACCACGACGGAGCGGTCCAGGTCGGTGTTGGCATACGTGAGGTCTTCGTCGAGGCGTTCCCACCTGACAGCGCGGGTTTCCTTGCTGCGCCGATCCACGTAGAAGCCTTTCTCCACTTTGCCGCCCTGCTCGGTGACCTGCGTTTTGATGCGATAGACTTCGTAGCCGACGTTGACGCCATCGGCGACGGCGCGCTCGTGGTTGTATTCCATCACGAGATTCTGATTGAAGAACCCGATGGTCTGCTTCGACGGCGTGGCGGTGAGGCCGATCAGGAAAGCATCGAAGTATTCCAGCACCTGCCGCCAAAGGCCGTAGATGGAGCGGTGACATTCGTCCGTGATGATGAAATCGAAGGCTTCGATGGGCACGCGTTCGGTGTAGGCCACGTCTTTCGGGCGGTCGTCTGCGGTGGCGATTTCGTAACCGGATTTTTCGTCGAGGTCTTCGCCGAGTTCCTCGCCGCGCAGAATCGAATAGAGGCGCTGGATGGTGCAGATGGTGACGCGGGCGACGGAGTCAAGGTTGTTGGAGGTCAGATGCTGGACGCTGTAAATCTCGGTGAACTTGCGGCCGGTGTCGGGGGCGACGAATTGCTGAAACTCGGCCATCGCCTGACGACCGAGAATGGCGCGATCCACGAGAAACAGGACGCGTTTCGCTCCGGCGTGTTTGATGAGGCGATAGGTGAACGCGCACGCCGTGTAAGTCTTGCCCGCACCGGTGGCCATCTGGATGAGCGCACGCGGATGGGCGGCGGCAAAGGATTGTTCGAGGTTTGTGATGCCCTCAACCTGGCAGGCGCGGAGGTTCTGCGCGGGCAACGGGTGAGCCGTGGGCATTTGCGCAAGGCGACGGCGCAGAGTGTCTGGTTCGGCCAGCATGGCCGCGAGCGTTTCCGGGCGGTGGAACGAGAACACGCGACGGGACCGCGGGTCGGGATCGCGTTCGTCACGGAAGAAAGTTTCGACACCGGTGGATTCGTAAAGAAACGGCAGAGGGCCTGGAGCTATGGACTGGATGAAGTCAGGCAAGTTTTCGCCGTAGTGGCCAGACTGTTCGGCAACGCCGGAGAGCAGCGTGCCTTGCTTCTTGGCTTCGGCAACGCCGACGGCCTTGCGGTCCACGAGCAGGAGATAGTCGCACGTGCCCGACTTCAGCGGAGCTTCACGCAAGGCGATGCCGCGTCCGGTGGAAGGATTGAACTGTCTGTAATCCTGAACGATCCAACCGGATGCGACAAGCATCGCGTCAATCTGGTGGCGGGCTTTTTCTTCCGGAGTCATTCTTGATTTTCGCCCAAGCGCGGCAGTGTTTGGGCATCGTAGGCAAATCAGCGAGGGAGGCAATGCTAAAGGGCTTCAAATGGACTCAATTGACACTGACCGCTCCGCTTTGGTTGCGGCTTTTTTGCGTTGGGAATTTTTCAGGCTGAGGCTGGCCACATTTCGTCGGCCACCTGGCATGGTTCAAGGTTGTCGCCTCAGGCGTAACGGTTGGGCGACAGCAAACTCAGATCATGCGAGGGCTGGTCGCCGCAAATGATTTCACCGACGAGTTTGCCCGTCACCGGCGCGAGGCTTAAACCCATCATCGCGTGCCCGGTTGCCAGTGTCAGGTTTGTAAACTTCGACGTGCGCCCGACGTAAGGCAAACCATCAGGCGAGCACGGTCGCAAGCCGCGCCATGGCTGAATGCCGGCAAAATCTGCGGTACGGAATTCCGGGTAATATTTCGGCACGGCCTTGATGATGCCCTGCACGCGCACGGGATTGATGTCTTCGTTTAATCCCGCAATCTCCATCGTCCCGCCCACACGCAATGCGCCGTCCATCGGGGTCACCGCAACCCGCGCCTCAGTGAGGATCGCGCAAATCTGCGGCAACTGACGCGGCTTGGAGAGTGTCAGGCTGTAGCCCTTGCCCGCTTGGATGGGAATGTTCAATCCCAACCCTCGCGCCACCACCGGCGACCAAGACCCGCCACACAGCACAATTTCGTCGCCGCTGAATTCGCCGCGAGAAGTGAGCACCGCGTTGATCCAGTCGCCCGCGATTCGCCAACCTGTCACTTCCGAATTCCAGGAGAATTCGACGCCCAATGTCACGCACTCCGCCTCGAGCGTGGCGAGGAAACGCGCCGGGTTGAGATGGCAATCCTTCGGGAAATAAACACCGCCGGCCACGTCCATCGTGACGCCGGGATCAAGCTGCGCCAGTTGTTTCGCGTCCATCACTTGGGCGGGCACGCCGAGTTGATTTGCCCGCGCAGCGAACCTGGCTTCCTCCTCCAGCGTGTGCGGTGTTTTGCACAACATGATCAACCCCTTGGTCACGAGGCTGACACTGTTTTCGGTTATCGCGGCAAACTCCTCGAACCACGCACGGCTCGCGAAGCTCAAGTCCCGCAGCAACGGCGCGCTGCGCGCCACATGCTCCGGATTGGCGGCCCGCCAGAATTTGTGCCCCCACGCGAACAGCTCCGCGTCCAGGCGCGGCTTGATGTAAAAGGGCGACTCCGGATTCCACATCCACTTGAGACCAAGCGCCACCATGCCGGGCGCGGCGAGCGGCACGAAATGACTGGGCACCACCATGCCCGCATTGCTCACCGAGCAACTGTCCCGATCCGCGTCGTTCCGTTCCAGCAGCGTCACCTTCAATCCACGCCGGGCACATTCATGCGCGACACTCAGTCCGATGACTCCGCCACCGATGATCAAGACCCGCTTGTGCATATCACTCCCTTCGCGGTTCGACGCCGTACAGATGTCGCACCAGAAAATCCATTCGTCGCCGGATGCCGTAGGGCGTCTCCGCCGAGCCATGCCCGACCCCCGTCATTACCACCAGATCAAAATCCTTGTCCGCCTTGATCAACGCGTTGACCACTTGCATCGTCGAGGCGGGATCAACGTTCCTGTCCAATTCACCCACAAACAACAGCAGTCTGCCCTGCAACTTGGCGGCATCTTCCGCGTTGGAGCTTTTGACGTAAGATTCATCCAGCGGCCAGCCGAGCCATTGTTCGTTCCACCAGATTTTATCCATGCGATTGTCATGGCAGCCGCAATCGGCCACCGCCACCGAATAAAAGGCGTGGTGATCCAGCAAGGCCCGCATCGCCGTCTGCCCCCCCGCCGATCCGCCGTAAATGCCCACGCGCTCCAAATCCATCCACGGACGGGTCTTCGCGGCGGCACGCATCCACGCGATGCGATCTGGAAACCCGGCGTCCTGGAGATTCTTCCAGGCTACGTCGTGAAACTCTTTGCCGCGATGATTCGTGCCCATGCCGTCCACCTGCACCACGATGAAACCCAGTTCAGCGATGGCGTGCTGGCGAAGCAGCCGACCAAATTCCCTGGGCGCAAACGCACCGTGCGGCCCGGCATAGACTTCTTCAACCACCGGGTATTTCACGTGCGGACTGAAATTCGACGGCTTGATGAGGATGCCGTGAATCTCCGTCCGGCCATCCCGACCTTTGGCCACGAAGCGTTCCGGCATCGTCCAACCGGCTTCGCGCAAGGCACCGGCGTCGGCGCGTTCGAGTTCGCAAACGAGTTCGCCATTGTCGCTGCGACGCAATTCATGCACCGGCGGGTGATCTGCGCGCGACCATTTGGCGATGAAGAACTTCCCGTTTGGCGAAAACTCCACGGAGTGATGGCCGTTGCTTTGCGTGAGTTGCACGAAACCGCTGCCGTCCAAATTCACCCGGCAGAGATGCAGATGATACGGGTCCTCACCGGCGCCCAGCCCCCCCGCCATGAACCACACCTGCCGCGCGCTTTCGTCCACTTTCACAACCCTGCGCACCACCCATTCGCCAGTCGTGACCTGATGTTTCACCGTGCCCGTCGACACGTCGTAAAGCCAGAGATGACACCAGCCATCGCGCTCACTCATCCAGAGCAGCTCGCCGGATTGGTCGAGCCAATGCCGCCAGGTCTTGTTGCCGTAATCAACAAACGTCCGGCTGGATTCTTCGACGACAGCGCGGGCCGCGCCATTGGTGACCGTCACGCCGATGATCCGATAAAGCTGATGCCCGCGCTGATTGTAATCGAAATAGAACTCTTCGCTCTTCGGCGACCACCGAATGTCCAACCGGCCGCTTTCCGTGAAGAAGTTCGGGAACAAATCGTTCGATACCGACACGATACTCCTATCCGCCACGCGAATGAGCACCGGCCGCGGCTGGGGCAGATCGTCGCCCGGCTTGAAATAATCATAGGTCTGCACCTTGGGCTGCAACTGGTCGTGCGGCGACGATTCCACCAGCGTGACGACCCGCTGCCTGACCGTGCGCACGGACTGGACCACGCAATGCCGCGAATCCGGCGACCACGCCACCGGCCCGCGATAAGGAGTCGTCTCCGTGCCGTCCTGGGTAAGCTGGGTTGCATTTCCGGATTCCTTTTCGACGAGAAGAACATTTTGGTTCGTGAATTGAATTGTCCATTTGCCGTCGGGCGAATCTGCCGTTCGTTCACGCCGGCGCGGCCGTTCCTCCTCGCTCACCTGCTCCGCCTTGCCGTCCACAACGACCTGAAGTTTCTCCGCTGTCGCCTCAAAGACTCCCAGCAGACTGCCAAACGCATCCGTGACCAGCCAGACGTGACCCGCGTACGTGTTCTGCTCGCGCGTCTGGCCGGGACGCACGCGTCCATAAGATTGTCGGCGCCCTTCGGTATCCACCCAGAACAACTCGACCGAACCAGTGAGTTGATTCTCGAAACTGATGGTGGTGTTCTCGCCGGTGCGGCGCGTGGGCCGCACCACCGCGCGGCGCTGGCCCGAGGTTGAAACGGCTTCCGACGCCGGCAGACCAAGTGACTTCGCATCGGCGGCGCGCTTGATCATCCCCGAATCGGCATCTACCAGAGCAAATTCATATTCGTCCGGGCCGGTCTGAACACGATACCAGAACTGATTCGTCCCTGGCAGCCAGTTGGGTCTGACGCTGGTGCGAAATATCTTCTGCTCGGTGCGGCTGGCCAGTGATTGCGCCCGGTCGTAATCGGCCTTTGTCCCCTGAGCCGGCAAGGCAGCGGGGGTGAGCAGCAGCGGCAGCAAGAGGAGGTAAATCAAAAGAACTTCCCAAGCCAAGCTGCGCGGCATGGCGCCCCGAACCGTAGCCGCCGACGGGAGGAGGCGGAGACAAGGGTGATTGAAGAAAGTCCGCCTCCTTACGTCGGCGGCTACCACAAGCAGGTTTCTGCCAGAATCTAAAGTGGACACCATCATTGTCTTATCCCCCAACAGAATGGATCGGTCTCGTTCAAGATCAATGTCGAGTCCGCGATGACAAACGCCGCGCCGCGAATGGTCGGGCGAATCTCCCCATTCACCACGGACACCGAGCCATCGAAACAACTGCCGACGATGCTTTCCTGTCGCCACGTTTCGCCTTCCTTGATTTTTCCGTCCGCAAAAAGGCAGGCGAGCTTGGCGCTTGTTCCAGTCCCACACGGCGAACGGTCGTAAGCATTGCCGGGACACAACACAAAATTACGCGAATGAGCGCTGGGACTTTGCGGCGGGCCGAAAAGTTCGACGTGATCCACCTCGGGAAAGCCTTGGGCGTTAATTGCCTGACGAATGCGCCAGGTCAAATCAGTCAGGCGCTCCACGTTCGCAAGGGTCAGCGGTTCGCCATGTTGTTCAACCAGGAAGAACCAATTGCCACCCCACGCGACATCGCCGGTGATGATGCCCACGCCTGGCACGTCCACTGAAACCGCCTTGGCCTTGCGGTAACTCGGAACGTTGGCGACCGACACTTCGCCGTTGTCATGCAACGTCGCGGTAACGACGCCCACGGATGTCTCGATGGGATGCGCGCCGGGCTTGATGAGCCCGAGATACGCGAGCGTCACAATGAGGCCGATCGTTCCATGCCCGCACATGTTCAGCATTCCGACATTGTTGAAGTAGATGACGCCCGCCGCGCAGGATTTATCCTCTGGCTCCACCAGCAGCGCCCCCACAAACACATCGGAACCGCGCGGTTCATTCACGACGGCGCCACGAAATCGGTCGAAATCCTGGGCAAACCGCTCGCGGCGCTCCGTGAGAGAACCATGGCCCAATTCCGGTCCACCGCTGATCACCACGCGCGTCGGTTCGCCACCAGTGTGGGAGTCAATGACGCGGATGGTCTTCATGCTGCCTTAATCACGATTGCACCTGTTTTCGCTTCGGAATTTTTGGGCGGCTTTTGATGCCGTCGTGAATGATCTTGAGCACGCGTTTGCGCTCTTCGCCGGTGAGCGTGAGGCGCGGGGCGCGCACCCATTCTTTCCCCAACCCACATTCCTGCACGGCCAGCTTGATGTATTGCACGAACTTCACGTTCGTATCGAGATGCAGCAGTGGCGTAAACCAGCGGTAGATTTCCCGCGCCTTCTCCCATTCGCCGCGTCGCGTGAGTTCCCAGAAGTATTGATTCTCCGCCGGAAACGCAATGCCGCTGCCCGCCACCCAACCGTCAATACCGAGGATGCTGGCCTCCAACGCGAGATCATCCACACCCGTGAAAATGGCGTACCTCCCGCCGACGGTGTTGTGCAGGTCGGTGATCCGCCGCACGTCGCCGGAACTTTCCTTCAGCGCGACAAAGTTTTTCTGGTCCGCGAGTTCGGCGAACATCTGCGGGGTAATGTCGTTCGCGTAACTGATCGGGTTGTTGTAAATCATGATGGGCAACCCGGTGGCCTTCGCCACGGCCCGGAAATGCGTGAGCGTCTCGCGGGCATCCCCCTTGTAGAGCATCGCGGGCATCAACATCACTCCGGCGGCACCCAGCTTCTCCATGTCGCGCACATAACGAATCGCCAGGCTGGTGCAGGACTCCGCCACGCCGCTCAACACCGGCACGCGCCCGTGCGCGGCTTCAATAGCGCAGGCAATAACGCGGCGTTTCTCGTCCGGGTCGAGCGCCTGGTTTTCCCCGAGCGACCCGCACATGACAAGGCCACTGACGCCGCTCTTGATGAGTACGTCAACGTGGCGCGCCGTGGCTTCGAGGTCGAGGGATTGATCGCGTTTGAGTTGGGTGGTGACGGCGGGGAAGACGCCTTGCCAATAGGGTTTCATGGGTGGGGATAAATGCGGTTTGGGAAATGGTTAGCGCCGGTTCATCAAGGTTTCAATTTCGTCTGGTTCAATCGGGATGTTGGCCATCAAATCCTGCTGCCCGCTTTCGGTGACGAGAATGGTATTCTCCAGGCGGATTCCGAAACCTTCCTCCTTGATATAGATTGCCGGCTCGCACGTGAGCACCCATCCCGGCGCAATCCTGTAATGATTATAGGTCACGTCATGCACGTCCAGGCCGATGGGGTGCGACACGCCGTGCATGAAGAAGGGCGCCGCGGCGGGATTGTCCGGCGTGGATTTTCTGAGTTGCGCGGGCTTCAGCAGGCCAAGGTCCACACATTCCCGGGCGATTAACTCTTCGCATTCCGTGCGCAAATCCTTGGTCGTCTTGCCCGGCACGATGGCCTTGACCATCGCACGGACGACGCGCAACACGGCGTGGTAAACCTGCTTCTGCCGGCGCGTGAACCGGCCGCTCACGGGAATCGTGCGCGTCAGATCGCTCATGTAATTGCCCAGCCCCGCCCCCACGTCGAGCAGCAGCAGCTCCCCCTTCCGGCACGGCTGATCATTCTGGCCGTAGTGCAGAATGTTGTTGTTCGCGCCGCTGGCGATGATCGGCGGGTAGGCGAATTGCCCTTTGTGCCGGATGAATTCGTGCGCCCATTCGGCCTCCACTTCAGCCTCGTTGACGCCGGGTTTGACGAACCGGCACACCCGCCGGAAGCCTTTGCCCGTCAGATCGCAAGCCGCCTGGATCGCCGCGATTTCGTGTTCCGACTTCACCACGCGCAGACTGTGCATCACGCGGGCGAGGCGTTCGTAGCGATGCAACGGAAACATCCGCTGACATTCCCGAACGAATTTTGCGTCCCGCGTTTCCACTTCCACGGCGGCGCGCTGATGTTCGTTGCTGTTGAGATAAATGGTTTCCGCTTCGCAGGCGATTTGCCGGAACAACCCCGGAAAGTCCGAGAGCCATTTAACGTTCTTGATGCCGGAAATCTTCGTCGCCTGCTCCTGCGAGAGCTTGTGCCCTTCCCAGATGGTGAGATGCTCGTTGGGTTGGCGCAGGAAAAGAATCTCGCGATGATTCGGATCGTACGCATCCGGGGCCAGCAGCAATCTCGTTTCCTCCTGATGAATGCCCGTGAGATAAAAGAGGTCGGCATTCTGCAAATGGCCCATCGTGCCGTCCGCGTTGGTGGGCATGATGTCGTTGGCATTGAGCACGGCCACGGAATGTGGCAACAGACTGCGCGTGAGGCGCGCCCGATTGAGCGCAAACAATTCGACCGGCAAAGGAAGGGGTTTCATGTCAGCAATGTTTCAAGGCGGCAACAATCTAAAAGAACCCGGCCCGGAAACTAGGAAAAATCCATTCGCCGACCAAGTGCTTCATTCCACAAGTCTGGCCCTTTGTTCTTCAGGCCAGCAGCGGGCTTACGATCCGCCCTGAGCGTTGGAGGAGTTGGTTTGGCTCGTTACGCGCAAACTTCCATCCAAAGGACTTGGCGATGGTTTCGTTGTGGCCTTCAAACCGCCGTGAGCGCTTCGCACGACTTTCAAGATTGGAACGCCGTCCGGCGTGAGCCGTAACAAGGTGGTCAAAATCCGCAGTTCGCTGGAAAATGCCGATGCCAATTCTGTCCTCCCAGTGCAAGACGCTTAACTTTGACGGCCCGCCCCCTTTGCCCCCTCCGGTTAAAGCCAAACTTGGAGGCATGGTTTTTGAAGCGAATGCTGTCTCTATACAAACTGAAATCTGCGATACTCCCAACCACTACCGAAAGACCCGTGACAACCTACTCCCCTGCTTGAACCAAGTGACTTTCCACGCACTTTTGAGGAAATGGCGGCGTTGTGACTCAGAGATGAACTCCTAAATCTAACGAGGCTCTGCCTCAGACCGACGAGGCTTGCGGGTAATGACTTTGATCGGTTACTGGCTTTGTCCGCCTCATCGGTCTGAGGCAGAGCCTCGTTAGATAAAATCTGCCCGCCCTGATGCGGCCTTCTTTTTCGTTCGCAGCCAAGCAAAATGCTTCGTCGGTGGGGTGAACAGGCCCCGCAGGGCCGCATTGTATTTGACCGCAAGCGGTCGGTTGGCCATCAATGGCCCCACCACCAACGAAGTGTTTATGTCCATACCACGCACCGTCGCCGCTGTCCTCAAAAATCATGTGACCTTGGAAGTCGAAAGCATCGACCGCATGTACCTCAACGTCTATGTGCCCACGCTCCAAACCGACCGCAGCGTGGCCTGCTTCTGGCGCTTCCACCGCGGACATCGCTTCGCCTCCTCCGTCCTGATGGATCCGATGAGCAAAGCGTTCCTGGCCAAGTTGGAAGCCTACGCCCGCAACCACAACGTGCCGATCCTCACCTTCGCCAAGGGACAACGCAAAGACGACGTGGCCAAGGAGCATCTGGCCAAGTTCCACCGTCCGGAGGGAGTCGTGTTCATCGGCAAGGCTCAGGAGCGAGCCCGCGTGTTCCGCACCGAGCGGCGCCAGAGCGAGCGTGGCGGCACCTACCCGTGGATCGTCGCCTCCACCGCCATGGTCAATCAATGGTATGTCTACCTCAAGGACAAGGACTTCGGCCCCCTCTTCCTGAAGTTCAGCAGCTACTTTCCCTACAACGCCAAGCTGTGTCTCAACGGCCACGAGTACCTCAAGTGCCAGTTGCAACAGGCGGGCATCGGGTTCAAGGCGCTGGCCAACGGCATCGCCGAGTCTGCCGATCCCAAGGCGCTGCAAGCCTTGGCCGAAGGGCTCACGCCTGCCAAGATCGACGGGCTGTTGCGCAAATGGCTGGCCCAGTTGCCCCATCCCTTCAGCCGCAAGGATCGGGCGGCGGGCTATCGCTACCAGATCTCCATCCTCCAGGCGGAGTTCTCGCTGACTCAGGTCTTGGAGCAACCGGTGGCCGGCCGAGTGTTCTTCGAGGAAGTCATCCGGGAGAACCTCGACCTGGGCCGGCCCGACCAAGTCCAACTGATTTTCGGTCGCTCAGTCACTCGTCGGACCCCGGGGCGTTTTCGCACCCGGGTCCTGACCACAGGAGTCATCCCGTCCTTGCACGTGGATTACAAGAACTCCCGCATCAAGCAGTATCACAAAGAAGGCCAGGCCTTGCGGACCGAAACCACCCTCAATGACACGCGTGACTTTGGGGTGGGCAAGAGCCTGAAGCATCTGCCCGCCTTACGGCAGATTGGCTTTTCAGCCAACCGACGTCTCTTGGACGTCCAAAAGATCACGCAGGACTGCGCCCTCGGCGAGGCCGCCTTCCGACAAGTGACTCAACCGGTGGTCGTGCAGGAGCAGCGGGCGGCGGCTTTGCGCTACGCCGATCCGCGCGTGCAAGCGGTGTTGAGTGCGCTGCTGGGCTTCTCGCTGTTGCTGCGCGGATTTACCAACCGCCAGCTCCGGGAGCGAGTCGCCGGGTTGTTGGGGCAGTCGCCGGAGTCCTTGACGGCGGGTCGCATGAGCTACGATCTGCGACGGCTTCGGCTCCATGGACTCATCAACCGGGTCAAGAAATCCAATCGCTATCACCTCACCAAGCGCGGCATCCGGGTGGCGACGTTCTTCACGCGTAGCTATGCCCGCATCTTGCGACCGGGCTTGGCCCAGATCACCGGCCAGGATTGGGAAGGCTGTAGCCCCCTGCGCCGCTCGTTCGATCAAGTCCTTCACCACATTGATGACCTTGTCGACCAAGCAAAACTTGTCGCGTGAAACTTGACTCATTATTAATAGATTCCTTGGAACAAGGAATCTAGGAACGCTGTTGCGTTCGTGCGATGGGAAGGGGCGGATCAATCCTGATGAATTGCCTCCTGCCATGCTCCATCGCATAGTGGTGGACACGGTGAAAACCGTTGCGGCTCTCGAAACTGACTTCGACAATCTCCCGCTTGCCCAACAAGCCCGGGTCGAACAGGTACTCAAGAATGCCCCAAAGGTCACGATCTCCGTCTGTGTAACGGACGCTGCGGATGGAAGCACCAGACTTCTGGAAAGTCACGGCCTTGACATCCTCTCCGTCATTCGCAAGTGGCAAGACAACGGGAGTACCTGGAGGAATGTCCGCGGAAACCTCGTCTCGGAAAACACTCAAAACGTTCCCATTAGAGACAGACCATGCCTTGTTGTGAGCGCAATCAAACCGATTAACGCGAGCGACAGAGGCGGTAAAAAAAGGCCCGTCGGCCCTATTACGGGCTGCCTCCAATTCTGCTTCTGCTCTTTCTTTTCCTGTCCTCTCCTTGCGTTTCTCTCGAAGCTCATGCAGCCATTTGATCCATCCAAATGCGGCGGCAAGCCATCCCATCAGAAGGCCGAGCCAATAACCAATGTCTTCGATGCGCGGCATAGGTTGCCTAACTACCAAGAGGGCATGAGTGCTGGCCAGCGCCGCGACGGGCGACAACTTGACCGGTCACCGAAGATGGTCTTCGTGCGACCACCGAATCAAATCTATGAAAAACACCAACACGCATACCACAAGCAACCTCACCACAACCACCGCCCAACGCGCAAGCGGCAAAATCCGCTGCGCCCCAGTGTGACCGGATCCTCCTAGTCATGGATCAGCACGCCGGGTATTCCTGCAACGTCTGTTAACTGGATGCCGCAGGCCCGCAGCCACCTCAACCCGTCCATCCCGGCGGCGCTCCGGGCGCGGGGCAGCGGCGAGCCCGCAGCTGAGGGAGAATAGCTCGAATCGAAGTTCCCAGTTGGATTCCATGAATCGTAGCAACCGATGTGAGTCGGCTCTGACTTCTCTCCAGTACAGATGGAGCGGACTCACGTCCGCTGCTACAAAGTTCGTGCGAAGTTGCGACCTCCAAGAATTGACGCGCATTGAGACCAAGAACAACGTGCTGTCGCGCCTCTGGCTGGCGATCAAAATCCTTTGTAGTAAGTGAGAACTGCCGTCGGGACGCACAGCAGCACGTTGAGGTTCATGGAAAGCGGCTTGTTCCTTACGGACCTGCTCACGGCCCATGAACCTGCTAGACTCTCCGACGTGCCGGGTCCGGGAGCAAAGTGGCCGCT